>Ga0315905_10000883_pt1 | contig 32727 bp, 15 predicted proteins | sample LakEriMetagenome_5_FD_203522 | JGI IMG/M metagenome (GOLD analysis project Ga0315905, IMG submission 203522) | Freshwater fungal communities from buoy surface, Lake Erie, Ohio, United States - Buoy 4 MA121 | ecosystem: Environmental > Aquatic > Freshwater > Lake | place: USA: Lake Erie, Ohio... | reverse complement strand
ATACGATTTGTCAGAGTTACCTGCAGATAAAAAAGATTATACAGGATTACTTAATTTTGTACCTGGTATAGTAGCAGGAATGACTCCTAACTTTAAAACAGTTGCTCCTAGTTTAGTACAAGGTTCAACTGGAAGTCCTGGAGCAATTGGAAGGGTTACTTTTAATAGAGAAACTGATAGACAATTACTTGCAGAAAATGCAAGAACTGCAGCAGCTATGCAACAAGCAGCAGGCATGCAAGGAGGACCTGGAGCATTAGCAGCATTGGGAAGAGCACAGTTATTAAAATCTGAAGCAGATCTAAAAGCAACAGGAATGGTGCAAGCAAAAAATGCAGAGATAAATGCAAGAGAAGCTGCAGCTAATGCATCAATTAGTGCTCAAAATATAGCTAATGCTAATCAGTATGAAGCTAGAAGATTGCAACAAGCTGCTATGAATGCTAATATTTTAAATACTACTAATCAGTATAACACTGATCTTAAGAATAAAGAGAAGTATATGAAATATGCAACAGGTGTTGAAGTAGCACAAAATGCAGTAGAAAATTATTTAGGATATAAGAAAGATCAAGATACTTTACAAAGAGATAAAGATGTAGCTTCTGCAATGGATGCTTACCATACACTTGAAAGAAAAGACATAGAAAGAAAAATCTTAGAAGCTAGTACAGACAAGAAAAGTAAGTATTACGGTACTGATCCTGTAACTGCAAGAGCAATGGCACGTCAGTATATAGAAGAAGCTTATCCTGATCAAAGAAAACTTGGTGGTCCCAAATATGTATCTCGTTTAGGAAACTTAGTAAATAAAAGAAACAAAAGATTTTAAATATGTCATTTGATCCACAACCAATTAGACTTAAAGGATATACTAGTACTTATGTAGATCCTAAGTACGATGTAATGTTAGAGTCTTTAAATAAAAGATATGAAACTAACTATGCAGCTAACGATGCTTTAGAAGCACAATTACTGCAATTAGAATCTGCACCATTTGATAGCGATAGAGCTGAAAGAATTAAAGTAATTAAAGACACTCAAAAAAAGTTACAAGAGTATGCAGATAGAGGTGATTTTGAAAACCTTTCTATAAGTTTAGCACGTACTGGTAAAGAGTATGCTAAAGCCACTGCTCCTATTACTGCAAATGCTAAAGCATATTCTGCATATAAATCATCATTAGATGAGATGGTTAAAAACAATGATATTGATGCTGGTACTAAAAACAAACTTTTAGGATATTCTGCTGCTAACTATAAAGGATTCTCAAGAGATGAAACAGGAATGGTAGATCCTAATTCTATGTTTATGGGAGTAGGAGCAGTTAAAGATCCTAAAGTTTTAGATATGTTAGATACACATTTAGCTAAAATAGTAGCTGATGGAGATAAGTCTAGAATTAAAAGAGTAGATCAAGTTCAATATGATGCTAACGGAAATCCATTACCTGGTAGATATGAAGTACTTACAGAATCAGGATGGGAAAGAGTTAGTGAACAAGATGTATTAAATTCATTTGGTGTTGTAATGAATGAACCAAAAGTAACGTCGTATCTAAATCAACAAGCAGTATTAAATACTTATGATATGACGCCTGATAAATTAAACAATTGGGCACAGACTACTTTTGATTCTTATTCAAAGATGAAACAATCTTTAGAAGAAAAGAAAACTAAACTTGAATCAGAAGCAGGAAGTATTTTACAAAAAGATCCTAGTACTTTAAATGCTACACAGCAACAAGCAATAGCTGCGTATAATAACATTAACTCACAATTAAGTGAAGTAGATAAAAGAATGTCTCAATTTAAAGGAGCAGCTGGTAACGAAGAGGCTTTGCGTAATATGGCAATAAAAGGTTGGTATGAGGATAAGTATAAAGAATATCAACAATACGCTACTAATACATTTGCTTATGACAAAGTAACAGCTAATACTTCTGAAATTACTTGGGATAGTGCTTATTTAAAAGAAGTAGAAAATGCTGCTAAAACTGGAACTGCTGTAGGTGCAGAAGTAATTACAGAAATGCCTGTAATAGAATTAGATCCTACTACAAATACTTATACTGCTAGTAATGAGTTTATTAAAAGTACTGAAAGTGAACTTAAAAAACTTGAAACTCAACTACAAGAAGATAATGCAAGACCTGCAAATAATAAATTATTAAGTACTTCTTTAAGAAATGATTTAGAATCTAAAAAACGTAACTTACAAAGTAATTTAGATTTTGAAAAAGAAAGATTAAGAAGAGCTGCTAAACTTGCAAACATAGATGATATTTCAAATCTTGATGGTGCATTAATAGATAACTCACCAGTTAATATAGGTGTAGATAAAGACACTAAAAAAGATGTATTTATTTCAAGAGCAGAATTCTTAGATACGTACTTAAAAAATAATTATAATAGTGGAGAAACTATTAGAAGTTTACAAAAATCTAAAAACATTGTTGTATCTGAAGGACAAGTAATATCTTCAGGCAGAAGAGCAGTTGATTTTACTAGTGCTGATGCTACTCAATTTATTATTAAATTAAATAGTTCTGTACAAAATTCTAATAAAAATGGAAAAGATCCATTAACAGGAATTTATCAATCATTAAATGAAGATAAGTTAGCACAGATTCAAAAGATCTTAAGTGAAAGTTCTAAGACTGCTATTACTATGAGTAATATTTTTCCTGGAAGAGATGAAAGAGAGAGAAAAGCAAATACTACCGCAATACGTAACTATTTTACTAATGGTATTCCTACTAATCTTCCAGTGTATGTGCAAGGTCAAAATATAAATGAAACTTCTAATATTAGCAGTCTTATTGAAAATGGCGTAGTACCAACAGAATACAAAGTAGATGTAAACAAAATTAGTATTAATAATGAAAGTGGTAGTATAGGAAGTACTTTTGGAGAAGATGTTGTTGTTATTCCAATAACAGATAAAGATGGTAATGCTTTAAACCCTATATTTGTACCAGCCAACTCTGTATATACTCCAACAATGAAGCAAGCTTTAAATTCTTCTTTTAATAGATTTTCAAGAATTATGACAAGAGCAGCAACATTGCCAGCATTAAAAGGAGAAGATAATTACTATACTCATAGTATTATGAGTACTAATGAAAAATTTTCAGGACCAATGGATTTTCAAATAAATCCTGAAAGTAAGAGAGTACGAGTAATATGGAATGGAACAATTAGTCCTTGGTATAGTCCTAATGATCCTGATTTTAAAGATCTTTTTTTAGATAGAAAAGGAATTGGTGATAAATTTTAATATATGACAGATCAAAATATTTTTTCAGAGCTACGTTCTACACCAAAAATAACTGAAGCTCCTATAGAATCTACTACAGGATTGCCAACTAACGCTGATGGATCAATAGAAACTCCACCTAGTAATCCATTTGAAGCATTAAGAACTACGCCTAAACTTGATATTCCTAACCCTACATCAGGGCCAGGATCATCATTTGGTGGAACTGAAAATTTATCTAGAACATATGCCGATCCTTTAAGTAAATATTTAGATTATAATGTACCTGCAGTTAGAGGATTTGATTGGAATGAAATACGAGCTCGTAACCAAGGAGTTATGGAAAAACTTGGTCGAGGTTTTATTAAAATGGGAGCAACTGCAGCAGGCGCTGTAGCAGAAAATACTATTGGACTTTTTACAGGTATTGGATCTGCTGTTACTGGAGGTTCATTTTCTAATGATCCATTAGGAAGATCAGTAGATGAAATGAATGAATGGTTAAGTAAAAACTTACCACACTATTATACTAAAGCAGAAATGGATCCTGAAAGATCTGTATTAGAATCTTTAGGAACTGCTAACTTTTGGACAGATAAATTTGCTAATGGATTAGGATATTCATTAGGATCTATTGCAACTATGTGGGCAACTGGAGGAGTAGGATTATTGGGAAGATCTGCAGGAGCAATAGGTAGAGGAATAGCTGCAGCTGGTCAAGCAACTAATGCGGGAAGAGTAATATCTGCAGGAGAACAATTAAAAAATATATATGCTGCTAGTAAAATGATTAAATCAGGAGCAGCATTAACTACTGACTTAGCATCATATGGAAATTTAGCGCGTGGATTAAATGCTGCAAAGTATTTAGAAATGGGTGCTATGATGTCTATTGGAGAAGCTAAAGTAGAAGCTCGTGAAAAATCATCATCATATGTTAGTGAAAGATTTAGTGATTGGGAAGAGGCAAATGAAGGTAAATCTGCAGAAACAGATATGCCAGATGAACTTAAAAATGCTATATTAGATGAAGCAAGATCTGTAGAAAACTTTACGTTTGCTGCTAACTTAGCGGTATTAACTCCTGGTAACTTATTCACCTTTGGTAAAATGCTTAAAGGTAAATCTGTAGGTGGAGACTTAACTTATAAGTTAACAAAAGAAGGAGATAAAGTTGTACAGGCTATGCCTAAAAGTGGATTTGGAAAAGCATTTGCAAGAGCTAATGAGTTTGCAAAACCTATATATAAAAGTCAAATAGAAGAAGCATTCCAAGAAGGTGCACAGTACATGATTGGAGAAGCGGGTATTGATTACTATAAAAACAAATTTAGTACTGGTACTGAAGATTTATTAAGTTCTTTTGGTAAAGGATTAGAAAATACTTTTGGCTCTGCTGATGGTAGAGAAAGTATGCTTTTAGGTTTCTTAATTGGAGGAACTACTGCAGGGTATAGTAGTGCATTTGGTGCTGATAAACAAGAGCGTGCTAACAAATTAGCTAATACTAATAGAGTTATGGATATCTATAACTCTGGTGTATTCAAAGATTTAGTAGCTAACATTTCTCAAAAAGAAGAAGGATTACGTTTAGCAAAAGCTATGGAAGCTGCTAATGATATGGGTAACTATAAATTAGCAGAAGAGATACGTTTAAATTTAGTAGCAAGTCATGCTATTAAAATGGCAAATTTAGATTCTTTAGATTTAGCATTTGAACAACTAGATGACTTAGCAGCGCTTCCAGAAGAAGAGTTTAAAAAAGCTGCAGGATTTGCATTAGATAAATCTGTTAAAGATCAAACTAAAGGTAAATCTCAATTTGAAGTTGTAGAGGATCTTAAAAAAGAAATGACTGAATTAGTAGAGTATCAGAAAAATATTGATGAAATCATTAAATTAAATGAACCTACTATATCTCCTATTGGAAAATTATTTGAATCTAAAGAAGATAAAGCTAAAAGAACAGCAAATGCTCTATATGATCAAAAATTAAAATCTACTTTATTATCTAATCTAATTGGAATTAAACATAGAGATGGACAGATAGATGAAGATATAAATACTTTAAGAGATCTTGCAGGCGATTCCAAAACAATGATGGAAGCGTTTGCTGGATTTGATAAAAACAAATTGTTTACATTACTAAAACGCAATGAAGTTGTAATGGACGAAAATGGAAATATTAAATTTCCAGATAAGTTTGTAGAAACTGATGTAGTAATGAATCCAGAATCAGAATCAAATGATAAAGAAATTGATCCTGATAAAGCTATTAAAAATAACATTAGCAAAGAAGATTTAAAAAGCTTAAGTTCTTTGGCTCAAATGTTACAAGAAGCAGAGTCTTTTGATCCTATTAAAAAGCAAAAGTTTGCAACTGCTTTAACAAGTTTGTTTAGAAATATTGATGCTAGAGAATCTGCTATTACTTCTTTTAATGAGTTAGTTTCAAACCCTCAATATAGAGAATTTAAAATTGCTGAAAAAATTGCTGATGAAGAAAAAGCTAAAACTGAAAGAGCAAATAAAGAAGCAGATATAACTTTAGATAATGCTAGAACTACTGCAGAACTAGATGCATTTTTAGCTAGCAATATGGATAACCTTTCTGATGACATGCAAGAAAGGGTTAAAGCAAGATATAAAGAACTTGTAGATTTAGAAAATGAATACATCAGAAGTTATGATGAATTTGATGATGAGAATCTAGAAGACATGATGCAGAATATTGATGAGATTTATGATCAAGATCCTGCACGTGCATTTGCTTTAAATATCATTTATAACGCTAGAAAGAATAAAACTAGTGTATATGAGGAAGTTAAAAAATCTAGAAAGTTCTATCAAGGACAAGAGGAAGATACTGAGATTACTGAAACAGATGTAGAAGCTTCTATTAATGATTTGTTCAATCAATCTCAAACAGCACAAGATGAACAAGGAAGTAAGTATACTAATAAATTTGATATAAGTGCTGATGGTACTACTATTCGTATTAACGGAGTCATTTATAAAAATTTAAAACATGACTTAAAAGAAGTTATCAAATTAGATGATACTGAAAGTAAAGTAATTGCTGTTACTTTAACTAATGAAAAAGGAGTAGATGTAACTTTTAAAGTTGAAGAAGATGAAGTATTAGTTCAAGAACTTGCAGATTTATTAACTACAATTGCTGCGTCTGTAAATACAGCAAACACTGTAGGTAAAAAAGCAGCAGAAATTGAAATTAATATTTTAAAAAAATTCGAAGTTTTAAGAATTGAAATTGAAAATATTTTTGAAAAATACACTGAGACTATTGATAAAATGTCAGATGGTCAAATTAGTAATATTATAAAAGAAATTACATATGTTGAAGAAAGCCTTGTTAAAATAGCTAATAGTTGGAAACAACTAACTATACGAGAAGGATTAGATATTAAAGATTTAGAAGATAGACAAGAGTATAAAGACTTAATAAATGTTTTAGATAATGTTCTTAAACCTTCAAAAGCTGAGTTTGTAAAAGAGTTAGCTAAAAGAAGTAATACTTCTACTAATGTAAACTCTAATGAAGTAGTTGTAAATCCTATTACAGATGTAGAAGAGAATGATTACAAAGCTACTATTGCAGATCTTGAAGAAAAGATAAGTGCTGTTAATGCTAAAATTATTAAAGCTCAGACTGAAATAGAAGATCTTGAAGATCTTAAAAATAGTTATTTCCAAGCATATCCAGATACTGATACTAGCAATATCACTGAGAATATAAAAGATCTTAAAAAAGATATTGATGTATTTGGAGTAGAGTTAGAAATTTTACAAGACAGACTTAAAACAGTACAAGAAGATTATGAAAATAGAAAATCAAGTCAAACTAGCACGGATGTATCAGACTCCCAAGGAACTGAAGAAGCTAATCAAAAACAAGGAGATACAGGAGAGGATACTACAGAACCTACGGTATCTGAAACTGAAGAACCTGTTATAGACGTTGATGCTATTGCAGCACAACTAGAATCAGGAGAGTTAGAAGATGCATCAGGATTTGGATATACAGAACAAGTTGATGAAGATCAAGATGATGTAATTTCTGACATATCTAATATCAATGCTAACCTAGAAATTCCTGAAGAAGACGAAGTAATTCTTGAAGGAGAAACAGAAAAGATTGTACCTCTTGAAGAAAGTGCAATGGATATTCAACTTATTAGTTCTGAATATCAATTAACAGAGGATTACTCAGGAATTATTGTAGACGATAATGGAAACCCATTACCTAATTCTATTTATAAAGGTGTAAAAGCAGATCCTAGTAGAGGTATAGAAGCTAAACCTGGTGTAGAACAAATTGGTGGTGATGGAAAAGTTATTGGAGTTAATCAAGAGCTTTTAAACTCAGGAGCTTTTAATGTTGGAAGTAAAATTATATTCGAAGTTAGAGATGATACTAAATGGTTTAAAACTATTAAAAATGATCCTACAATTCCAGCATCTGAATATTGGAAAAATGTACCTATATACGTAGTAGTAGAAGATAATGCAGGCAATTGGCAAAGAGTTGGGATGCTTGAAAAATACAATCCTACTAAATTAGGAAGTACTAAAATAGGAAGTACTAGAGAGCGTATATATAGATTAGCAGCCACTGGACAAAGACCTGGATCTACATTAGGAAATATATTAGTTAATTATTCTAATGCAGAGACTACAGAGGGAGATACGTATTTTTACAATCCTTTAATGAATAATAGAGAGGATACTCCATTTAGACCAGGCATTGCTATTTTAAAATTAGTAAAAGGTTTAGGAATTTGGAAAGTTGCTACTCCAGGAAATAGTTTAACTATTGATGAAGTATCAGATCTTAGTTATATTGGACAATCTAAACAAGTAAAAACTTCACTAGAAAGAGAGTTAGGAACTGTAGGATTTTTATTTAGACATCCTAATGGATCTGTTGGATTAGTAAAAGGTTTTACTAAAAAGATGACTCCTGTAGGTATTAAAGCTGTTTTAGATAACATTAAAAATGATAAAGCAGATCTTAATACAGATATTGTAGGTTTTAATATTACAAAAGAATCTGGAATATTTAATCAAAACAGAGGTTTAGTATTTAGTAGAAATTTAGGTAAAGGTGATGTAACTAAAACTAACTATGTATTTTGGTTAGCAGAGGCAGAATCATATGTTTCTGTAGATGCTGAACAATTAAAGTCATTACTTAAAAATCCTAAAAGTAAAATAATATTTGGGTTTGTAGAAATCACTCCTACTGAAAAAGGAGCTGTAGACTTTACAAAAAACTTAAACTTTAAACCTACTGATACAGAAAAATATCAAGAGTTTGTTTTACAAGGATTTATAGAATCACTTGAAAATAAACGATATGAAGTTAATCAAACTAGATTGTTTGAAGATATTAATAGAACTTCCCCATACATAAGTCCTATTAATGGAAAAGAGTATGCTAGTTACTATAACTTTATCACTGATCCTAATGCAATTCCTGATATTAATAACTTAGGGCATACTGGTATTCTAAGTATGGATACTCCTTTGACTGTATTAAACTCTCCATACAGTAACAGTAACATTGCTTTTGGACCACTAACTGCAAATGGAAAAGAAGTAGAAGGAACTAATAACATTAGCAGAGTTGCATCTAAATTAGAAATAAATACAGACCATTCTAAAACTAATGAAGAAGAGCAAACTGAACTTCCAACATCTGTAGATTTAGATGATCTTAATAGTCACCATGCAGACAACTCATTATTTGATGACGACGAGTTAACAGATACTAAAGCTACAATAGAAGAAGAAACTACTATTATTGTAGATGAGTTAGAAGAAGATGAAACTACTGGAAGCACTACTAATTTAAATGATCTTTTATATGGTAATTTAAATATTTCTCAAGACGAAGGGTTTACACGAGAAAATCCTATTATTGATGTAGAAGAAGAAGATATATCTACTGAGAATCCTACTACTAAAAAACTTCTTGATATTCTTAAGAATATTGAAACGAGTGAATTTAGTGGAATGTATACTGATCCTAAAACAGGACAGGAAACTCATTACACCATCAATGGTAAAAACTTTGAAAGAGTAACATCTAAGATATATCCAAACTTTACAGAAACTGAAAGTAGTAAAGCTAAAGCAGTTGCTGGTACTGAAATTCATAAGATTGCTGAAAACATCTTTAACAATGCAAAGTACCGTCGTCCTGCTACTATGCGTCCTATTGCATTTTTGCAATTAAAAACTCAGATAGATAATATCAAAAAGCATATTGCTAAGAAAGGACAAACTATTATAGCTACTGAAAATATAATCTATAATGAGTTTAAACAAATAGCAGGTAGATTTGATATTCTTGTACAGAATAAAAGCGGATCTTATACCCTTTATGATATTAAAACAGGCAGTGAAAAAGGATTAAAAGATTATGACAAACCTTACAAAGATCTAAAAACTGGACAAGTTTTAAGTCCTAGCAAACGTCAAATGCACGGAACTCAATTGAGTATTTATGCTTATATGTTAAGAGGGCATGCATTTAAAGCTGGACTAGATATTAAAATAGAAAGAGGAAATGTGTTATATTTGCCTATAGAACTCAATGATAAAAACGAACTTAAGTACGTAGGAGACTTAAATGTTAAATCATTTCAGTTAGAGAAAGATTTAGATAAACTAATAAAAGGTAAATTTACGTTTGAGCAAAAAGAAGACACAACTACTTCAGATCCAGCCGTTAAAAACGCTGGTAGATCTAAATCTAGTACTACTACTAAAGGTAAGAAAGCAGAGTATAAAGATAGTTCTAATGCTGAAGAAACTGATTCTAAAAAACCAAAGTCTTCAAAATCAAAGTCTTACAAATCATTTAAAGATGCTATGAGTAATGTAGAAGACACTACTATTTTTAAAGGATCTGATCCAGAAAATGATGAAGAAAAATTCGGAACTCTTATTCATATGGTAATAGAGAGTAAAGGAGGATTTGATACTGAGACTTTTAAAGAAAACGTAAAAGATACTATTGGTCTAAAGCTTACAGATGAGCAAGCTGAAGAACTTCAAGATAAAATTTTAGAAAAATACTGTAAAGGGGAATAATATGATAGCGTGTCCTAATATAAATGATCCAGATTGGAAAGCATTAAAAAAAGCACAACCTAAAAGAGCTTATTATTTATGGAACAAATACGAAGGTAATGTTCCTAAAGAATTTTATACTATTCCACAAGCTGTTACTAAACCAGGAATACAAGAACTATTTAATTCTAATCCTGAGTTAACTTCTATAGGAACCCCACAACAATACTCTCAATATTTAGATAGTATATTTCCTAATAGTAATATAAAAGATATTGTTTATCACGGTGCGATGAGTAATGTAAAAAACATTCCTATATCTGATATAGAGTTTGATTCTACAAGTACTCAACCAATATGGTTTACGCCTTCAAAAAAAGAAGCTTTAAATGTTTGGGCAAATAGATTAAAACTTAAAAGTAAATTTCCATTTGTTATTCCTGCAATTATTAATACTACAGAAAATTATAATACTACAGAATATTATAATGAAGTAGAAAATAAAACTTATTCAAACTTATCTCAAATATCTGTATTTCCAAATCAAATTCACATATTAGGAAATAACCAAGATATAAAAGGATTTAAAAAGTTTGTACAAAATAAACAAATTACTAGATTACAACAAACTCAAACAAATGAGTATGAAGTAATTGACGTAGAAAAAGTTAAAGACTATTTAGGAAAATTGTTTCCTGGAGAAGAAACTGTATTCTATGACTTTGCTAAAGAAATAGGAAATAAAGCTATACATGGATTTGTAGAAGATGGAGTTATCAATCTTTGGTCACAAGCTGAAGTAGGATCTGAATTTCACGAAGCCTATCACAAAGTATTTAGGTTTATGCTTTCAGATAGTCAAAGACAAATCTTATATAAAGATACAGAAAAGCAATTTGGAAAACCTTCAGATACAGAAGTATCAGATTTAATAAATCAGTTTCCAAATATATCTAAAGAAGATGCATACAATCTAGCTTTAGAGGAAAAGATGGCTGAAGGATTTAGAGATTATATGTTATCTGAAGGAGAATCTACAGGAATACTTGCATCTATTGCTAAATGGTTTAAAGATTTATTTGCTTGGATGAAAGCAATGATGACAAACAATTTAGCTTTAAAAGATATTTACTCATTGATGGGTAGTACTAAACTTAATACTGATTTATTTGGTAGAAAAGTTTTAAGAAACCCAGAACAAATGTCTAACAAAATTAATCCAACGCGTTTAAGAGCTGGAATTCCTAAAGACATTGTAGAATATATTGTAGACGGTGTAGCACTTATTGCTAAAAATGAAATTAAAGCAAATATTGATATTACTGATCCTTCTAGAAAACTAAAAATTAATCAAATTCTAGGAGATAAAAATAATCCAGGCACTGTTGTAAATGGATTAGTTCAAAAGCTTTTTAAATTTAAAGACGACAGAGAGGTTACTCCTAGTAATGTAGGAGATTTAATGGATGTATTTAAAGTTTATAGACTACTTAGTGTATTAGATTTTCAATATAAGAATACTACTAATCCTCAAGAAAAAGCTAAACTTAAAGAAGCTGTAGAATTACAAACTTTAAAGTTTAAAGAGTTTAGAAGATTCAAAGAAGTGGATATGAATAATTATCCACAACTTGTAGAAGGTATGCCAGAAGAAGCTGTTCAAAAAGTTCACATGGCCAGAGCACATTGGAATTACATTTTTAATGTAATTGACAACTGGAATGGAAAGATGGATAAAGCTACAGGTAATGTATTAATTGAACCTTGGAAAAATGATGTTATTAGAAAACTAAAAAGTTATGGTTATGAAATAAACATAAAAACTAATGACATTACAGATGGAGATATTGCTATTGATTTTGAAGATCAAGAGTTAATTGTAAATGATGGAGTTACAGAAAAAATATATGGTGTTGCTCATTTCTCTGAATCTCCTAAAAAGAAACTAAATGAAAGAGCTAAAGAGCTTTTAAAAGAAATACCTATTCTCAAACCAGTAGAGATAAATAACAAGCTTCGTTACCAACAAGTAATGAATCCTGTATTTAAAAATATACCTCAGTACTATGACAAAGATTATGTGTATAGAACATTATCTGAAATATGTGCAGATACTGAGACCTGGATAGAGATGGAAATGAACATCAGAAACTTTGCACAATACAGACCTGATGTATATGCAATGTATGCAAAGATTCAAAGTTTAAATGTAGAAGATAAAGGATTACTTAGCACTGCATTTAATTTGACAAATAAAGAATTCAAGTTTGCTATTACAGGACAGGATAGTAAATTAATTGATGCTAATAGTTTAAGTACTGCTATCAAAGAAAAAACCAAATGGAGAGTCCAAAGTGTAGAGTCTGAAGGTGTTAATAATCCTAATAGCAGAGCTTTATACACTAAACTTATTGGAAATAGAAATGACGAATTTGTTACAGTAAATCCTGCAAAATTAAATGCTATTAAAAGAGACTTTAAAAATGCATATGATTTAATGAAACTTCGTCCTAGTGATCAAAATGAATTGGCTAACTTCTTTTCAAAAGATGGAAGACCTAATACAGCTGCATTAGTCTTAGGAAATTTAATGTGGAATTTATCTATGAACCTTGGTAGTCAAATAGATAAAGGAGATACTATTAGAAATATACAAATCCTTTTAGATAAAGGTTTAACAGTTGTTAAAGATAAAGTTAGAAAACCTATTAAAGGTCAAGCGATGTTTAATTACATACTTGAGCAAGGAAACTTTGCTGGAATTGTGAAATCAATGGTTGGATTTATTACTACTAATAACTCTATTACATATGGAGATCCAATTAAGAATCCTATTATGTATTTTGATGGGAATGAAAAATCAGGTATTACATTTTTATCAGAATTAACTCCTTACTTTTTGAATAGAAAAGGAGAAAGTTTTGTTACACCTGTAGGAACGTCAATGTTTCCAATCAATTTAAGTTCTCCATTAGATGACAAAATTGTTAATTTAAAAAAGAATCTTAGAGGTAAAACGGCAGCAGAAAAACTTAATGCATTAAATGTATATAGAGCTGATAAGTTTATGTTTAATGATTTAGGTCCTAGTTTTTTATTTACACATCTTTTAGAAAATGAAGAGTACTTAGAAGTACTATCAACTTACAATAGTAGTTATGTAAGAGATGAAGATGGAGATGGAATGGATGTTAGTACTTACGGAGAAAGTGACCATTATACTAATCGAATAGTAAACTTTATTAATAACGGAGATGAAGAATATTTTGGATGTATAATTCCTACACAAGCAGAACGTGAGACTCAAGACTTTATGACTATGCCTCGTCTTAAAGGACATATAGGAACAAAAAATTATTCTTATTCTGAAATATTTACAAAACAAATTATTGAAGATTTATACAGAATAAATCAAGCAGAAAGTGTAAGTAAAAATCCTAATGCAACTCAGATTGAAGATTACCATAATGGTAAAAAGTTAGCATTTGTAGATAGCTTTATGCAGTTAGATGGTGAGTTAGAAGGAAAACAAATTGTAAGAAATCTTACATTAAATAGTGCTCCATTTAAAATGTCTGACTTAGTAGCTGAATATGTAAAGCATAAAAAGTTAGGGGCTAATTCTCCTAATACCCCATTAATGCAAGAGTTTGAAAAAAACCTTTCTAAAATGGTGTCAGACTTAAATAAGTTTTATAAAAATAGAGCTGCAGCAGTTGCAAATCAACTGATGGCTACAGCACACTATAATAAGATTGGAATTAAAAATATTAATAAATGGGCAACCAATGTTAATGATAAATTGCAAGTTAAATTAGAGCAATTATTAGTTGACTTTTTAGTACATGAAGATATAGGAAGAAATGAATATATCAAACTTTATAGAGGTAATAGAGCATTGTTTAAAAATACTCAAGAACTTACTAAACGTCAACGTCTTGTTAGTACTCCTAAACAAAAGATGTACATAAAAGGAACAGCCTCTAGTAATTCTGAAAAGAATAGAGTAGACTGGTTAGATGAAGAATATGGAGCAAATCCTACATTTACATCAATAACATTTGAAGATCTTAGAGGAGATATTACAAATACTATACGACAAAGTATTGATGCATGGCATACTAAAACTGTAAATATTTTATCTAATCCTATCTTTAAAATGACAGGTAAAGATCTTGCAAATCTTAATGGATTTAAAAGTGGAGCATTTAAAGAGAGTGATGGTTTAGCTTTAATTAGTGTGCACTTTTACAAAAGCTTAATGGAAGGACACACTTTGTGGAAACCTTGGCATGAAGCAGCTTATAAAAATTACCTAGAAACTGGTAAGTTTGTATATGTAAAAGAGAGTTTACCTCCAAAAGGTAAAGCAGGTGATGCTGTAGAAATGGTACCATTCAAACCATATTTTGAAGGTGTAATTAATATATCAGGTACTGTAACTTCTGAGACTCATAAGACTGCATATGTAGTACTTACTAAAGACTATACAGCAAATACACCTATTTTAAATGATTTGCGTATGAGAATGGAGTTAAATCCATTAGAAGCAAATAATCCTTACATTGGTAAAAACCTACAAAGAGTAGATGTAGCTCAAGCAAAGTCTGCAAAAAAATCTTATTTAGGTCCAGCATATGATTTTAGATCAGGTGCAGGATTAGATACAGCTGTTGTTCAAACGCATGCTACTGCTAACTTAGGATTCCCACAAACTATTCCTAATAAAAGTAAAACAGAAGTTACGTTTAACGTACAGATGAAAAAGAACGGTATTGCTAACGTCAACAGTTCTGCATCTTACTTCTTTAATGCTGGATTAAAATCAGAACAAAAAGTTAGTGGTAGAGATCTTAAAAAAATGTATCACCAAGCTATTGAAGAAAAAATCAATAGAGGATTTAAATCTGTAGAAAAGAAAATAGGTATTGATAAATTTAAAAAAGTAATTGATACTGTATCACAAAGTATTAATGCTACTGGTAAAGCTAAAGTTAATTCTATAGTAGCTACTCAAGAATTTCAAAAAGCTAAGTTAGAACTTTTACAAAGTGTTAGAAACATTCTAGAAGAGTTTGCTTATAACAGAGAGATGAGTAACAATTACATGAATGCTTTGGATATTACAATTGATCCAGTTACTCTTATCCCGCGTTTTACTATTCCAATGGACTTACCAATTTTTGGAAATAAGTTTGTAAGTGGAATATTGAGCATGTTCAATAATGAAGTGTTTACACAAAAACTTTCAGGAATGGAAGCTGTGCAAACTGCTTTGATTGGAGGAATTAATAAAGATTCTAATGAAAAGGGATATGAAACATCAGAAGCTTTAAAGTTTTTAGAGATAGTAGATCACGCTGCTAATAAAAATAAACCATACAGATTAGTACATGCTGAAATTTTATTAAGAGAAGATGTATTACGTAAGTTTAATTTAAAACCTGGAGATACTTTAGATTCTGTACCTGAAGAATTACGACGTTTGATTGCCTATCGTATTCCTAACCAGGATAAAGCTTCTATGATTATCTTTAAAATTGCAGGAACATTACCAGCAGGATATGCAAAAACAATAGTTGTTCCTCCACAAGTTGTCCCACTTATGGGATCTGACTTTGACGTTGATAAACTGTTTTTACTTTTACCAAAGGTAAACTATGATGAAAATGGATATGCTGTTAGCAAAATAATTCCTGATTATAAATCAATAGCTAAAGATTTCAGTATGATTAAGTCTTTGACTGATGATGAAATCGATAACATCTTATTAGATTCTATTGAAGCGGTATTAGGAAGTCCAGAACATTTCTTAGAAACTTTGACTCCATTAGATAGTTCTGTTCCTAAAGAAATTGCTAATGAACTTATTCAAAAGAATCCAGAAATTGATTTGACTAACAGATGGACAGGAGGAGAATACGAAACTAGAAGTGCTCTAACTGCTTTAGCTTCTGTACCTATGCGTGGATTACACTCTAATGCAGTAGCTGGTAGAAACGTAGGAGTAGAATTAGAAGTTAATCTTGATGCTAATTTTGCAATTAAAATTGCAGGAGAAGAAGTTAATACAACTTTATTAAAGAATACTCCTAACTTAGTAGATGCTGATACTAAATTGCCTAACGTAGATGCTAATATACCCACAGATAAAATACAATCTAGAGGAATCTCTTTATCTGTAGATGCTGTAAAAGATCCTATTCAACATATCTTGAATGATAATATTCTAACATTCCCTGTTATATTGTTATGGAATAACTTCCATGGAAATAGCAGATACTTATACCATTTCTTAAATCAACCTGTCATTAGAGATTTTACAGAATTAATGGCTAATAAATACAATTACGATTTAAGAAGTGTATATGAAGCTTACAATGCTATTGCAGAGAAATACAAGATTCCAATTACAAATGATCCTTTAACTCAAGGAGGATTACCTGCTAACCCTAAAGAGATTAGTAGAACTTTAGGAATGGATCCAATTAAAATATTAAACTTGCAATTAAGTCCAGCAGTAGCTCTTAATAATTTCATGAAAATGTATTATGGAGGAAAACAAATTCAAGAGTTTTTCAAAGTTATTACTCCAGATACTAGCCAAGGATTAAATCGTTTAGAAGCTATTCAGGCATTTGTAGACAGGATGAACAAGTTTAAAAATCCTGATCATGGACGTTATGATGGAGTTCCATTAGCATTGTACGGAAGAGTTGCTAACGAAAGTCCTGTAGAACAATTGTTAGATGAAAATAGTCCATATGGTTTAGAAAAAGCATACTATGAATTATTGAATAATACTTTTAATAGTGTTACTCCTCTATTCCCAATCTTAACATCTCCAGAATTTGATAAGTTTAAAGGGGCTATTAAAACTTTGAGTAACAATCAAGCTTTAACTATTGAGCAACATAGAGATATTAACAATGCTATTATGTTCACAATTCTTACTAAAGCTGATTCCCCAATTAGACAATACTTTGAAAAAGGATATAGTGATTTGCATTATAAAATAAATTCAACTCAACCTACTCTTCATAGTTCTTTACAAACTTTACTTAAAAAGTATCCTAATCTTCAGAGTAATGAATACCTATCAAAGCTAGAAGAAGATCCAGATAATATTAAGTTTACTGCAGAGAAGTTTAAGACTATTAGATTTGATGCTACTCAGCAGTTTTCTAAAGAAGAAAAAGAACGTATCTCTGAAAACATTGAACTTCTTTTATATAATACTAAACAGTATTTACCTGGAATGAGTGGTGAAGATTTAAAAAATGCTGTAAATGAGATTACTTCATTTGCTAGAAAATTAGTAATGCATAACTTCATAGCTTATGGTTTAAAGAGTACAGGATTTAATATATTAGATTTAGCTCCTACTAAATTTTATTTGCAAAAGTTTGATAGAACTACTCAAGGATTAGAACCTATTAGTATTGCTAATTATGTTCATGAGCAAACTGATAAAATTTTAAAAGGTAATTACTTTGACGAAACTGATCTTATTCGTTTCTTTAGAATGTTTGGAGAAATAAGACCAGGCGGTAAAAACTTAGTAGAAAGATATACTCCTAAAGATGAAATGGAGTTAAAACCAGTAATGTATAGAAAAGTAAAACCTGGTAAAACTCCTGCAAACATATTAGTTATCAGACCTGCGGAAGGAGATAAATCTGAGATTTACATTTTAGATACTCAAAATACCAATAAATCTAAAGCTAAATATTTATCTTTGTATAAAACATCTAACAATAAAAAACATATTGTGGGAGGTAAAGATTTAGATATTACTAAAATTGGAAACGAAAGTAGTGTTGTAGACATACAAGGACTTTTAAATGCTGCATTATCCTCTAATTCTCAAAAATCAACCCCTGAAAATTTGTTCCAATTGTGTATGTTATAACCTACTACTATGAGTAAAAGATGTCAAATGTATGAGATATTTGCTAATGGGTATTCTCAAGAATCCCCTGAAGTGCAGATATTTTTAGAAACTTTAGAAAATATAAATCCAGATCTCTCTAAAGAAGAGATTGATAAAACTTTAAAGTATGCTCTAGTAGATGCTCTTCCTGGAGAAGTAATACTAGAACCTTCTGGAGAATTATTAGTTAGAGGAGACATTGACCAACCTTCTCATTTGTTTTACAAATTAAACAAAGCAATTGAACAATATTACGGAGTTAAATATCCAGATTCTCGTTTCTCTCCAATGTTAATGTTTGGTAGAATGCGTCGTAGAAGTAGTTCTCCTGCAATGTATACATCATTAGAATTTAGAGATTCTTATTTTGATTCTAATGTAGCTCCTAAAAATAAAACTTATCTAAAAGAATCTGTTATACCTGAAGTAATTAATAGAGTAGATAAGACTTATGCACAAATGCAAATTGCTTTTGAAGAGGATATTCCTATTAAAGATCCTACAGAACAAGATTCAAGAAGATTAAAATCAGATACTCCGTTTTATTCTATTCCTAATTTTGCAGATCAAGTACAACATTTGATTAATAGTTTTGCAGAAGCTGGTATAAAAATCAATGTCAAGTTAGATAGAGAATTACCAGTTAAAGGTAGAGTTACAAATGTAGATTCTACATCTGTAAACATTACTTTAAACCCATCTTTAATGACTGAAGATACTCACATTCATGAGTTTAGTCATATTTTTATAGATCTATTAGGAGTAGAAAATCCTTTAGTAAAAGAAGCTTTAAAACTAGTAGAAGGTACTACATTATATAACGAAGTTGCAGAAGCATATCCAGAGTTAGAAGGTATAGCATTAGCTAAAGAAGTACTTGTAACTGCTATGGGTATTGAAGGAGCTAAAGTAGTTTCTAAAGTTAAAGGTCCTATACAGACTGCTATTAATAAAATCATTAGAGCACTTAAAAGTTTGTTCGGAATAAATGATGATGCAGTTACTGTATTAGTTCAAAAACTTTTAAGTAAGCGTTTAAATCCAACTGAGTTTAAAGGTCAACTAACTAAAGAAGATCAGAATAGTAAAAAATTAGATAATAGAGTTAAAGATTTTAAAGATCTAATTGAATACACTAGTATTATTCTACAAGACCGTTTAACAGTATTAGAAAATATGCCTGTTAAAAATGATAATATTATTGTAGAATTAAAAGCACAGATTAATAAAGTCAAAAACATTAAGCAAGTAGAAGACTTTATTGATTTTGTGCAATACATGGATAAAGTTACTAAACTTACAGAAGAAGGATTAGAAGAAGTATTTAAAAAATACGGAAGTTCTGAAAGAGAAAATTTAACTGAGCAAGAAAGATCAGATGTAATGCAAGAACTTTTTATTATTGGAAATAATATTAAAGATTTCTTTGGAACTACTAACACTGAAACAAGTGTAATGCGTAGACTTAAAGACTCTATTTTAGATAGAGAAGAAATGCTTTCTAATAAAGGAAGAAGTACAGATAAAGTAACAGCATTAGAAGAGAAAGTAGTAAAACTTATTACTAGAATGGAAAAAGCTCAGAAGAAATATTATGAAGCTGGACTTGCTTTCCAAGCAGATTTGCTTTTTGAATATCATACTCCTGAGATTAATGATACTATTGAAACTCTTGTAAAAAATATTGAGACTAATAAAAGATTAATCTCTATTAGAAAAGATGATAAGTATGAAGCAATTATAGCTAAATATGGAGATAAAAAATTAACTAAAGAAGAAGAAGCAGAAAAACTAGATGAATTAATAACTTTAAATGTTGAACAGTTACGCAATAAAAGAATTAGTAGAGAAAGTTTATTAGAAGAACTTAGAGAAGCTCAAACTGATAAATCTGCATTTAGTTATATGCTAGATCCTATGGTATATTCTTCTCAAGTAAGTCTTCAGTTATTTGCTACACATTTAAAAAATAAATTGTATCAAGCTAATGCTGATACACGAGATCTTATAGATAGAATTGCTCCAGCTTATAGAGAATATGAAAAATACAAAGGGGCAGATCTTAATCCTAGATCTTTTAATGAAGACATTTTAGAAACTCATACTTACTATGTTCCTGATCAAAAGACTGGAAGATTAAGACCTATGGAAATGCTTTCATTTGTTCAACCTTATGATATTACTAAATATCATAATGCAGAATTTGAAGCTATTAAAAAATTAAAAGAGACTTACCAAAGACCTGATAAAACAAAAGAACCTGAAAAATATATTGAATGGTCTAAAACTGAGGAAGCTACACAGTACTTTAAAAAGGTAGCACAATGGTATAATAAAAATACTGTTGTAACTGAAGAAGGTATTAAGATGGTAGAAGGTTTAAAAAATAGACGTGAAGTTATTAATGCTACTCTTAATACTTATAGAAAGTCTCCAGAAGTATATGCAGATAAAATTACATTATACGAAGCTCAAATTGAAGATATTAATATTCAAATTGGAAGACTTTATGATAAACGTAATGATCAATATAAAGGAGTAGCTGTTCGTCCTAATGATAGTTATCGTAATCCTAAGTATGATAAACTTATGAGCAACGAGCCTACAAAAAAATATTACCAGGCCTTATTAGATGTATATAAGGATAGTCAATCTCTTGTAGGTAAACAAACTCCTACTAAAAATAGTTGGGATCAATTTGCTTATGTTCTTCCTTCTATTGAATCTGAAGGATTACAAAAGGTACAACAAGATAAATTTAATGTATTTAAATCTGCAAAAGATTTTGCAGGTAGAGAGTTTTCCTTTTTGTCTACAGATGATTCTTATGGGGCAGTAATTAATGCTAATAAAGAACAACGTAATAAAGTAGTACCTGTATTCTATGTAAATCCTACTGATGCTAAGTATGTTAGTCACGACGTAGGAACTACAATAGTATTGTTTGGAGGTATGGCTAATATGTACAAACGTAAATCTGAAATCCTTGGATCAGTTATTATGATGCGAGATATTTTAGAAAGACGTGAGGTACTTAACGTAAATGCTTCTGGTAATCCTATTGCTAATGCAACTGCAAAAGCTTTTGGATTTAAAAGAAAAGATAGAAGTAAAGATATCTCTAATAACTTTAAGCATCTATCAGAATTTATTGATCAACATTTCTTTGGAGAACATCAGATTAAAAAAGAATTTAGCATCTTAGGAAAAACTTTAAGTGCTAATAAATTATCTTCTAAACTTACTAGTTATACAGCGTTTAATGCATTAGCAGCAAATGCTTTGCAAGCAGTAAATCAGTTTACTATTGATAATGAAAAATTAGCAGAAGAAGCAATTGCAGGGCAGTTCTTTAATGGTAAAAATATAGCATGGGGTAAAACTACTTATGCTAAAGAAATGCTATCTGGAGGAATTAAAGAAGCTAAAAAGTTTAATACAGATAATAAACTTTTAAGGTTTAGCCAAGAGTTTGATTTACTTAATGATGAACTTAAAGGTAAAGAAAAATTAACTGGTGCTAGAGCTTTAAAATATGTTTCATTAGACACTGCATTTATTATGCAACAAGTAATTGAACATGAAACAGCTATTACTAGAGGATTAGCTTTGGCTGATGCATACCGTGGTAAACTTAAAGATAAAGACGGTAATGTAATTAAAAATGCTGAAGGTAAAGATGCTAATCTTTACGATGTTTATGTAAAGAATGAGACTACTGGTAAATGGGAGATAGATCCTAAAGTTGCAAACTTTAAAAAAATTCAGTTTATTAACAAAGTTAGTGGCTTGTACAAAAAAACTAACCAGGTTAAAAGTTCATTTGATAGCCCTACTTTAAATAGAAGATGGTATGGTAGTCCTCTTACGTTGTTTAGAAATTACTTTATGCCAGGTCTTAGAAAACGATTTGGTTATGGTAAAGGAGTACATATTGATACTGAAACTGGTACATTAAATGAAGGTATGTATACTTCGTTTTTTAGGTATCTAAAAGAAGTTTATAAAAGTAGATTTAAATTTGGTGCTGTTTATAAAATGATGGACGATAATTTAGAAAAACCTAATATTAAAAGAACAGCAGCTGAATTATCATTTATGTTAGCATCATTTGTAATAGGTAGTATGCTTATGGCAGCTGCAGATGATGACGAAGATGATTACGCAATTAACTTTGCAGCTTACCAAGCTAGAAGATTACAAGCAGAGTTAGGTCAATTTTGGAATCCTATGGAATTTTTAAAATATGTATCTTCTCCAACAGCTGTTACTAGTCCTATTATAAATAGTGCAGCTTTACTTATGCATTTAATAGGAGAAGAAGTTCCTTATTTATTGTGGGATGATGATGAAGGAATGTTCTATGAAAAAAGTGGACCAGGATATGAAAAAGGAGAAAGAAAAAGTATTAGAAAGTTTGAAAAACTATTCCCTATAATTAATGGAATAGAGAAATCTAAAACTCCTGAACAAGCAATTAAATGGTTTGATCTTCCTGCAAGATAAACAGGACAGCAAAAAAGGGGACATCGTCCCCTTTCTTTTTATTCTTCTTTTAACGCTATTTTCAATAGAACTAAATACCCAATCAAATCAGAAAGTGTATCTTCTGTTTGATCAGTAATCCCTTTATTAGCAATTCTCTTAAGTTTATCGTCAATACGAATCTTAATAGCTTCTACAGCAGTTAACTTACTGAATATATTGCTAGGAGATAAAGCTGAATCTCCATACGCTGCATTCTTAGCAAGTAATAGAGAGGTGATTTCTGACATCACCCCTCTAATTTGCTGTTCTCTTTTGTTAATATAAGGTTCTGGCATAAAATTCTGTGAATGAATTGTGTCTGTCATCGTTTAATAATTTTTAGTTCGTAAAATTCGGGATTAAATATTTCAATTTCCATATTCGGTTTATCATGCAATTCAGCTTCATCATCTAATGTGATGTCAAGCTTTTCTTCTAGCTCTTGTTTAAGAGATGGAGATTTAAATAAAACCTTAGCCATTGCATCATCCATTGTTGTTCCGTGAAAGGAAACAATCTTTAGTTTATAAAAGTCAGACATCTGAGAATATTTACCATCTTTAAAAGCAAAATATGAATTCTCCATCTCCTCTGTAAGATCGAATACGAACATTACATGGTAAGGGTCTGGATCAAATCGTCTTCTAAAACATCTAAATGATTCTAATGCTTTCTCAAATTTACCAAAGAGTACATCTCCTGAAAATCTAAACAACAAAGCTATGCAATTATCATCATACGGAGTACCAATAAATGCATTAATTAAATTCTTATCCCATAAAAATAGTTCTCGTGTTCCTCCTAGTAATGGAAGAATAAAATAACTTGAGCGAGTTCTATTAGCATATAAAAGATCATAGCAAAGTATCTGCTTATCTTTTATTTGAGGAATAATATGATTTACTTTAAATGCATAACGTGGTTTAGGTCTAAGTATCATTCCAATTTTGTAACAATAATCATTACAAGTTAGAGATATAATATCACCTTCTTCGTTATACTCTGGACGATAATCAGCTAAAGTGCCTGTTAATCTGACTACTCGTGGATTAACTACTGTTTGTATGAGATTAGTCCCACAATCCTGTATCATCTTGAAATTGATTAAAAGTTAAACATTCTAATGGAGGTAATTCTACCCCTACTTCTCGCATGACATCTTGCTTTGTCTTAAGTAAGTATACAAGTCTAAAGTTAACGTAAAAGTTAACTATCCCCTCAATCATCCCATACTTTTCTACATACTTTTTCAATGCAAATGCTTCATACTCTTTAGTACGTTCTTTTAACCAATTCTCTGCAGTCTTCACTCCCACGCCTTGAATACCTTGAATATTATCTGTGCTATCTCCCATCAATACTTGTTTCCATAAGAATAAATTAGCTTCTTCTGGAGACGTATGAAGGAATTCAGCCTTCTGATAATTATAATGCATTCCTACACACTGCTGTAATACATCTTTATCTGGTGAACAAATAATAGTTTTACGAGTATCAGTATACGAATAATAACTAACTAAATCATCAGCCTCAAAACCTCTAACCCCGTAGAATTTCCACTTCTGTTTTAGATGCGCTAATAACGCATAGAAATTAATAGGTTTAGGTCTTGATTTCCTGTTCCCTTTATAGTCGTCATAGACTTGATAACGAAAACAGTTAGGTTCAGTTAAAAATCCCACATAGATGGAAGTGTTGCATTGATTAAGGATATGTTCTATCCTTGAATCAATTCCTGCAACAGCTTCCTCTAATGTAGGTTTATCCATTTCGTAATATAATAGACTATCTCCATCAATCAAACACACGTAGCCATCTCTCGGTAATCTTTCTACACTGTCTATCATAATTATTACAAATTAGCTAATCTTGCTGCTTCTTCAGTAACTTCTAAAGCTTCTTGCATTTTTAATTTAACTGCTTCCTCCATCATTTGCTTCCACTCTTCGTCAGTTTTAGCAGCATAAGTAGATGAATGGTAAATAGAACCATTAACTCCTGCTAAACTAGAATGAACAAAATACTGGATACAACGAATAGCTCCAGTAGAATCATCTGGAACTGCACCAATATGCATTGGATCTACGAATATATTGTGAATCTCTCCAGAAATTCTATTGATATACTCAAGACCACCGAAATGCAAACCAGGTACACAAGATTGATGATCATCTGTATTAACTTGATCCCAGCTATCTAAACGATGAGTACAACCAACTTTAATAAAGTGTCCAGGTTTAGAATAACCATTAGGTCCTTCACACCAAAAAGCATCTCCGCCTGTACCCATAATAGCAGGTTCAAATAAACGATCTTCAACAATCTCTGGGAGACCTTCAGATTCAATCTCTCCAGTATCTACATTGAATGTACGCTTATAACGATCTACCATTTCTCCAGTTTCAGCATCAAACTTATGCATTACTTCAGAAGATACTTTGTAACCATTTAAAAGACCTTCTTTAGTAATCTTCATTTGATACATAGTAGCTCTTTTAGTTGCTACTTCAAAACTGAATCCTTGTTCTTCCATAAGTTGATTCATAAGTACAGGGTGAACATACTTAAGATTGATGAAGTTAAAGAAGCGCTCAGAGAATTCTTCTCCACGGCCTGTCTTCATCTTCTTATGAAGAATAGGGTTACGCAACCATCTAGTCCACATCTTAACTAATGGCATAAAATCTAATCCTTTGTCAATAGATTCGTGGATACGCTCCACCAATGCTTCAGGCATAGGAACATTAGAGATTACTTCTTTAGTTTTCAAGTAGAACTTTCCAGTTCTTTCATCCAAATAAATGTGTTCACACTTAGTTTGAATGTACTCATTTACGTCAACTACTGTTAACATGTCAAAAGCTTCTAAACATGCAGTATACTCAGCCATTGTCATAGCTTCATCTGCAGCAGTTTGAAGTTCTGTCATCTTCTTGTACAGATCCTCAGAGAATTTTACACTGAAGTTCTTCTCTCCATAAGATCCTACAAGGTTTCCGTCGATTACATTAATGCTAATCATAAAGTTTATTTTATTGTTTAAAGATACAAAATTAAACGGTTGGGATTTCAATATTAAAAGAATACCGTTCATTAATTCTTTTAATTGCGTCTTTTGGAATTTCAATATCAAACTTTTGTCTCCAGTTAAGATAACTATAGATTTCTTTAGCAGAATCTGTAGAAAGAGTATCATCTATATACTGAAGAATATGCTCAACTTCTGATTTAAAGTTATTGATGTAGTTTAAAAGCTCTACAATATCTTTATCATAAACCAAAGCATCTCCAATATCACTAAGAACAAATAGTTCTTTAGAAGTTTGCTCAATTAACTCTACTGAATCTGATGTAGCAATGTCTTGCATTACACTTAACTTAGCTAAATCATCTACAATATCATCAAAGCTTTTCTCCATAGATACTGCAGTATGATACATTTTAGATATAGTATTATAGATAGTTTTAAACCAAGGATCAATACTCCTAATACAACTAAAATAATTATATGTATAACTTTCATTCAATAACCCTAATGTTTTAACTTTTCTAATTGTAAAGTTTAACATGTTTACAGGATGAGTTGTATACATAGTTTTTCCAGAGTCATTAATATCTACAGCATCTCTAAAGAATTGAGAGATAGGTTTAAAGTTACTAAACTTGCTAATAATCCGTACATTATTAGCACTAACTTTTAAGAATTGAGGAACTTTAGTGTTAACATAAGATTTATCTACTAACCATTTACTATGATGATATCCTTCAGTAAATCTAGTAGGGGAACATCCCCAAAAGAATACACGATCTGATGGTGAATCACCTTTAGGAGGAGAACCATGATTATATCCACATACTTGTACAAGACTAGGCATAAAATTATTACTTAACCAAGCTGCTTGTTTGATTAATTCACCATCTTCATCTGTACCATAATAGATAGTTCCTTGTAAATCTTTAAGTTCACTAAGTTTTGGTTCTACTTTATCCCATACTAAAGATGTATAATCATTACGATGATAGGTTCTTTCAGCTGGTCTAACAGTAAATGCTACTATTTGCTCGTTAAGTTTACGCAGTTCTTCACGAGTTAAACTAGTTTCATTCTCTGCATTGTAGACAACATCTTCTTTCTTCTTCCAGTTTGCTTCAAACTCATCAGGAACAACAACATCTTCGTAAGTTCTAAATAGACTAGAAGCTTTGATTAAAGCAATCAATCTATCAGCACTAACTTTACGCTTGTCATATTCCTTTTGATATTGGTCAGCATCATCGTCAGTTACTGCATCTTCTACTTTATCTAAAAGATATTGCAAATCCTTTCGATAGATAGAGATAAACTTACCATCATGTTTCTCCATCAAATAAAAATCTTTAAGTCTAGAACTGGTGTTCTCTTCTTTAAAGTAAATTCTATCTAAGTCAAACTGTTCCCATTCATTGATACTTTCTGATTTAGCATGAATAGTTTTATCTTTTACATAGGATGTATGTTCTTTTACACTAATTCCATAAAATACAGATGATATAGGACCCCATTTAATTGATGGGTTAGGAGCATACTTAGGTTTAATCTCTGACCTATCAATGATTCTAGATAATGCAGATATAACTGGATCACTATTAATTTTAGTGTTCAAAATATTTCTACATGTATCTATCCACTTCAAGAAGTCATCCTCTTTCAATTCCGATTGGATCAAGTTAGCAGCCTCTTCAGCAGCTTTAACGATTAACTTTTGAACAAACTCTTTGGTATGATCATTCCAAATAACTTTCTCACGGCTTGGGGTAACTTCTACACCGTCCTGTATAACTACCTCATTGCCTTCTTCATCTTTATAGACCTGTCTGATAGGACATTTCAATCCTACAGCCCCATAAAGTTGTTCCATCTCTAACTCTCTAAAATCTACATAACCATAGTTAATACCTGTAGCAGATCCTTGATCTTTTACAATAACAATATGTGGCTTATTGTAATAGTAAGAGTTAGATACGATTAGATTATCAGAGTTGTAAATGACCTTAGTCTTAAAGTCAATCTCTCTAATAGTCTTATCTTCATATTGGATAAAGAACTTAACATTAGCAAGATAAGTTAACTGCTCTTCTACAGCATCTTCAAATCTTTGTCTGTTAAACTTCTTAACTCCAAACTTAACTTTGGTATTGTTTAACTCTGAAGTCTCTTCATAATACACAACACTGCCATCACTTAGCGTAATTGTTGGGTTTAGTTCTCCTTTAGAATTAAACTTTGGTATAACAAAGTCAGTCTTGTAATTATAACAATTAGCTTTGAATCGCTTACCGTTATAGACAGTTTCAATAGTGTAGAAATCTACTCCAGTAGATAATGCAACTTTAGCACCTAAACCAAAGGCACCAAAGTTTTGAGAAGTATTACGTTTAGTTGAATAACCTAACTCTAAAATACCCTCTAATCTACGTTGGCCGATACCTACACCATAGTCTTGAATAACAAATTCATCACAAAATCCTACTCCTTCGTTTTGCACATAAGTAACAATAATCTCGTTATTTATTGTATCTAATTTTTCCAAATTATAATAACTACGATCAAAGTTACTGTCTTCGTATTGCTCACCATGTCTCTCTATATAATAGTCTTCGACTTTAGATTGACCAGTTAGAATACTAATAGCAATTTCTTTTTCTCTTTGTGCATCGCAAGCATTAGTAACCAATTCTCTAACACTAGACGGAATAGGATTAGAATATTGAGTTGCTTGTAAGATGTCAAATACTAATTTTTCAGCGCCAGCATTAATGCGCTTTTTAATACCAGTATCACTACCGATATGGTCGTTTCCGATTACTTTAATACTCATTTTGATAAAATTGTTTTGAATTTTTCTCTGAACTTATTAGCTAATGCTAAATGATCAGGTGAGACTTGATTATCACCTACTTTAAATACTCTGTAAGGTACATATTCTCCAGTGATATGGTCTGTATAGATCTTATCATGAGTTAATCTAGATGAAATCCAATTAGCAGGATTATCAGAAATCCTACCTAGCCATATATACCTAAAAATTTCTGGGGTATACTGTACAGTTAACCCATAAGTTAGTAAATTATTAATAGATAAAATAACCAAATCCCCAGGTTTTGGGGTTGTCATTTTTTTAAGATTTTAAACGCTCTATAATAGAGAGCACTTGTTTTTGATTTCTTGGCATGAATAGCATTGGAGGAACATCATGCGTTTGCATTAGCATAAACTTAAACATTTTCCAGACGTTAGGGAATCGCTCGTTAGCAAATCCTTTACACTCAATAATCCATTCAATATCTCCATTTTCATTGTACTTTACAAAGTCGGGAGTATATGTAATAGGTCTTATTGTACTAGAATCTTTAACAACTAAGTCATCAGCTTTGCCTCTGTTTTCATGGGTTTCTCCATCGTAAGTAAATCCAGGAAGTATAGTAAAACTTTTAGGCTCGTACATTCCTCCAAGATTATGTTCTTTGAGTTTCTTGTACGTGAATACCTCTAGCATAGAATCAAATTCTATCCCATCAACTGTCTTCTTAATAGCATTGATTTTTTTTACTCCTCGCTTGGGACTAGTTTTTCGTACAGTTTTTCGTCCATACTTTGGATTTCCTTTAGCCATTCTTTTTCTAATTGTTTTGCTTTTTCATCTGATCCAACATCTAGTGGTGTACCAGTTCCCAAATTTGCGAATAAATTCGCACACTTTTGCAAAATTGCATCAACTTTTTCTTTATTCTCCATAAGGTAATTGTAGTTTTAAGACTCTTAATGCAGTTTCTTTACCTTTAGATTTGATAAGATCAGAGATATCCTTTGCTTCATAATGTGAAGGAATAATAATATTTTGAAGGTTATAGACTTCACATATTTTATTAGCCATTGTTTGGCCTGGGTTAGTTTCTGATTCATAATCATTATCATATAAAATTACTACATTATAGAACATCAATCTTAACTTCTTAATTAATTCTGGACTAGGCATTATCATCTCACTCTGCAGAGCTATTGCATAGTAACCAAGCTCATAAAGACACATAACATCTTTAAGAGATTTAGTTAAAATCAATAACTGTTCTTCTTTAACTCCCTGTAATCCCTGTATCCCTTGAATGCACTTACTATCTGTGTTACTAATCCACTTATTCTCCTTTTTAAGTGGGCTATATAGTTTATACTTGCCGTTAAGGTTATAAGCATAAGTGATGGTATCACAAGTAAAGCGTGCGTCATTAATCCAAAAGTGTGAAATTGGTTCTACTGCAAATTTAGTCAAAGTCTCTATCTTAATTCCAAATGAATTCCAATAGTTTTGATCTTCAATAGTCCACTTTCTTGCTTTTTTCTTGATAATAGTTGTCTGTTTTTCTTTAAATGATTGACTATCAAATCCATACGTAGTTGCTACACTCTTTTTGTACGGGTCTTTACTAGATAGATTTAAACAAAAGTCAACGTCAACTACCCTCAATGCTTCAACAAAAGTCAGATTATACTTTGCTTGTATGTAACTAAAACAGTCATGAGATTCCCCTGTTCCAAAATCTTTGTACAATAATCTTTTATTCCAATAGATAATAGAACAAGTTGGACTCTTATCCTTACGAAGTTCGCTACAAAACTTGTCACCAATATTCTTAAAATTGTGACAATAATGCCTAAAGATATCATATTCTGTGATCTTCTCTAATATAACGCTTGTATGTAAATAATCCTCACTGCTTCTTACTTCTATCATGCATACAAAAGTATAAAAATGAATAAGGAGGACATTAGTCCCCCTTACCATTCAATTAAACATTAGATTAGTTTTCCCACAAGTCACCATCATCTGATGTTGACATTGCAGCAGATGTATCAGCATCTTCATCAGCTACTAACAATGAAGGTGCATAAACTTGTAGTTTAAGATCCTTATTGTATTCAGCATTGAAGCTACCATAATCTCCATTCAAAGATTTAACAAAGTCAGCATCACGCATTGGTTTAATACGACCAAAGTGCTTACCATAAACTTGTTGATACTTCTCATCTTTTACACCAATTAATACACGCAAAGAGTTATCTTTCAATGCAGATACCAATTGCTTGATTTCTTTAACATCACCCTTAGCAATAGCATCAATAGTATCAAATGATACTTCTCCACCATTAGCTACGTTAGCCCATGCTTTAGTAAAATCAATCAATGTATCTTCTCCAACAAAAGCTTTGCGAGTTTTGTCTGCATTCTTCCACCAGTCATAAGCAGGTACATCTTCAGACCATGTAGTTTGACCTACATTGTTGATCCACATTGACTTACCTGTTTTACTTTCACGATGATTTGCTTGCATCAAAATCTCAAACTTAACTTTAAAATTAGGATTAGCACACTCAAGCCAGAACGTAACTTTATTGTACTCTTCATTGTTGATAGAGACTGAATAGTTAGGATCTGTCTTAGCGTTAATTCCTAGATCTTTAAGTTCATCTAAAGTTGGGTTAACTGCAATTACTTTTACTGGTGCAATACCTGTATACAGGGTTACTCCACCTGATACTTCTACTTCTGAGTTATTCGACTGTACAGCCATTTGTTTTTAATTTAAAAGATTATTGAAAAGATTGTTTGTAAAGTGGTGCTGCTGCGTCTGCATCATTAAATGCATCAACAAAACCTGGATCTACTTCTGATTGAGATTCCATAGTTACTGAATCAGTAATTTGAGGATTTACAGGTTCAGTTGACACTGTATCATCCTCTAATACAAAACGTACAGCTGCCTTACGCTTAACACGAAGACCTTGCAATTTAGGGTGCTTAAATACTTCGTTAACTTCTTGTTTAGTCAAGCCGTATTTAGTTGCAATTTTCTCACGATCCAATCCATTAGTTAGATCATTAATAATTCCAGAAACAGTCAATTTAATTGTTTCGTTACTTGCTACTGGTGTTACAGTAGTCTCTACTCTAGCATCTATGCTCATTTGGTTTTTGTTTTAAAAGTTTTAAATTAATCGATGAAAATATTCTTCCAGTCCAGTTCCATCTTCTGGCCTCGTAAATGCTCGCATCTTGATCCTGCGTTAATGTCTTCGCTAGAATCAAATGAGATCATTGTTTTGTCTCCTTCACGATAGATTAGTCCGATAGCATCAGCATTTGCACATGCAATGTTTCTGATTTTACCAGTCAAATCTAAATCTTTACTTGCTACCTCTTTACCTTTCTTGTCTAGCATTTTATCTTTGAGATGGCCGATATAAATGATATGGTCAGCTAACATCTCTAGTCTGTCCATCCATTTCTTAACTGCGATTCTCAAATACAAATAGCCACCACCTTGAGGTAATGAAAGTATTGATAGTCCTTTGTTATCACTATCAAAGTTTTTACCCATAGGAGTTTGTCTGTAAAGCTCTTTAGCTTCTGCTTCACACCACACTTCTAACTGAGTTAATGTGTCGATGGCAATGTATTTATATGGTCTCTTATTTCCCATAATAGCTTTGCCTACTTCACTGAGTTCTTTAAGATTACTAACTTGAATCTTAAGAGCTTCTACCATGTCTGAACCACGCTCTAAATCTATGATAAGACAATCATCCAGCTTTGCTAACGCTGTTGTCTTACCTACTTTAGGTTGTCCATACACTACTAAGTTTTTAGGGCTTTTTCTAGCCGCTGCAACTTTTTCTGTTGGTAATTGCATCATTTTCTTTCTTTAATTGTAAATGTTGATAAATCTGTTTCAAAGGGGATCATACCCAATAAACCATCACGATTCTTTTCGAGATGACAAGCTAGAAGATTTTCAGGTTCTTCTCCACAATACTTGTCTGTAATCCCGTACAAATCAAATGGTCTTTGTAGCATGATAACTACATGAGCATCCTG
>Ga0315905_10000882_pt1 | contig 32741 bp, 23 predicted proteins | sample LakEriMetagenome_5_FD_203522 | JGI IMG/M metagenome (GOLD analysis project Ga0315905, IMG submission 203522) | Freshwater fungal communities from buoy surface, Lake Erie, Ohio, United States - Buoy 4 MA121 | ecosystem: Environmental > Aquatic > Freshwater > Lake | place: USA: Lake Erie, Ohio... | reverse complement strand
AGGTTAAACCAGCATCTACTGATTTTACGTAAGCGCTAACACTCATAGAGCTATCTTTAATATAATCTTGGTTTACCAAGGTGTTGTCTTTGAAGAAGCGATTGATTTTACCTTTAGCAATATTGTCCAACATTGCTTCGGGTTTGCCTTCTGCTCGCAATTGGTCTTTAGCAATTTCAATTTCTTTTTCGATAATCGATGCATCAACACCGTCTTCGTTTAAAGCAATTGGATTCATCGCAGCAGCTTGCATTGCAACGTTACGTGCTGCTTCATCAGCTCCGCCAACATTTGCAGATAATGCAACCAAAGTTGCAATTTTATTTCCAGCGTGGATGTATGAGTTTACATAAGCACCGCTTAAACGCTCAAATGAACCGATTTCGATTTTTTCACCGATAACTCCGGTTTGTTCGATTAATTTTTCAGCAACCGTAATTCCGTTGAAATCTGCTGCTAATAAAGCTTCTTTCGATTCAAAGTTTAAAGCTAAAGCCGCTAATTCTTGAGCTAATTTTACGAAACCTTCGTTTTTACCAACGAAGTCGGTTTCACAGTTCAACGAGATAATTGCTCCCGAAGTACTATCTGCATTAACAGCTGCAATAACCGCACCTTCAGTAGATTCTCTATCCGAACGATTTGCCGCAACTTTTTGTCCTTTTTTACGAAGGATTTCGATTGCTTTGTCAAAATCACCTTCAGCTTCTACCAAGGCTTTTTTACAATCCATCATACCGGCACCGGTGATGGTTCTTAGTTTGTTTACGTCAGACGCAGTAATAGTTGACATTTCTTTTTATTTTTTTGATTAAAAATTTCGTTTAAAAATCAAATTCCAATTTCGAGATTCCAAACACTGGCTTGCTAAAAACCTAGGGAATTTGGAATCTTTCCATTGGAATTTAGTGTTTTAGTTATTCTTCAGTAGCCGTTTCAGTAGCGGTTTCTGGAGCCTCAGGAGCTTCAGCTACTACAGTTGTTTCTACTGCTTCTACTGCTTCAACTTCAGGAGCTTCATCCGCTTCTTTTTCGTTAGTGCGGTTAGCTAAACCATCTTGAATAGCAGCAGTTACTAAAGAAAGAATTTTTTCGATTGATTTAGAAGCATCATCGTTGGCAGGAATTACGAAATCAGCCTGACGAGGGTCTGAATTCGTATCTACCATTGCAAATACTGGAATGTTTAATTTGTGTGCTTCTTTTACTGCGATATGTTCTGCTTTAATATCTACAATGAACAAAGCTGCAGGCAGTCTTGACATGTCAGCGATAGAACCTAAGTTCTTCTCTAACTTTGCACGAAGACGATCGATTTGTAATTTTTCTTTTTTAGACAACGTGTTGAACGTACCGTCTTTTTTCATACGATCGATAGTCGCCATTTTTTTAACGGCTTTACGAATCGTTACGAAGTTAGTCAACATACCGCCAGGCCATCTTTCAGTGATGTAAGGCATGTTAGCCGCCGCTGCTTTTTCAGCTACGATGTCTTTTGCTTGTTTTTTGGTAGCTACGAATAAAATCTTTCTACCCGATGCAGCAATTTTTTTCAAAGCTTCATTTGCTTCTTCAATTTTAGCTGCAGTTTTGTAAAGGTTAATAATGTGGATACCATTACGCTCCATGTAGATGTAAGGAGCCATGTTAGGGTCCCACTTACGAGTCATGTGTCCAAAGTGAACTCCAGCCTCTAGTAATTCTTTAACGTCTATTTTATTTGCCATCTTTTTAATAGTTTACGTTCCGTTGATTAGCAATTGTCGTGCTTTTAAAAGCTTTTAATGACAATTTAGATGCTAAACTAACTTCCTTTGACGAATAGGAATAACGGCAACAGATTAATTTCAAACTTATGTGAACGAAAATCGGATTAACGTTTAGAGAATTGGAATCTCTTACGTGCTTTTTTCTGACCGAATTTCTTGCGTTCTACCATTCTTGGATCACGCGTTAGTAATCCTTCTGGTTTAAGGATAGCTCTGTTTTCAGCTTCAACCTCACACATTGCACGAGCAATCGCCATACGTACAGCCTCTGCTTGACCAGTTGAACCTCCTCCGTAAACGTTAATTTTAACGTCGAAGTTGGCTGCATTATCAGTCATTGTTAAAGGTTGTAATACTTTGTATTGCAACGTAGCTGTTGGGAAGTAGTTTTCGAACTCTCTTTTGTTCACCGTGATTTTACCAGTTCCTTCAGAAACGTAAACACGGGCAACAGCGGTCTTTCTACGACCAATTTTGTGAATTGTTCCCATTACTTCAAATCGTTTAAGTTAACGGTTTTTGGAGTTTGAGCAGCATGTTTGTGCTCAGCGCCAACGTATACATTCAAATTGCGGAATAATTGCGCACCTAATTTGTTTTTAGGCAACATTCCTTTTACAGCTTTCTCCACCATGATCGCAGGATTTTTGCGGTACATTTCTTTGGCAGATAAGCTTCTTTGACCACCTGGATAACCGGTATGGCGGATATACGTTTTATCCTCCATCTTGTTACCAGTCAGGTTGATTTTTTCAGCGTTGATAACAATTACGTTATCACCACAATCAACGTGCGGGGTATAACTCGGTTTGTATTTACCTCGTAATAGCATGGCTACTTTTGAGGCTAAACGACCTAAGTTATGACCTTCAGCGTCTACAACAATCCACTGCTTGTCTGCAGTAACTTTGTTGGCTGAAACTGTCTTGTAGCTTAATGTGTTCACAGTAATTAAATTTAATTAAACATTCCATTCCCAATTAAGGGAGTGCAAAAGTACAATTTATTCTCATATATCCAAACCCTACTTTTATTTATTTCTTTGAAACTTAAAAAATTGACTCCTAGGTTATGGTTTCAATTCTATTTACACGGGACCTGTTTTTTGTTATCTCGTTTTTTTTAAACTTATTTTAATCGATTGACTTAAAAATTTTCGTTATAATTTTCGTAATTTTATACCGCATAAGTATAAGTTTATGAAATCAAAAGCAACGTTAAAGCAAATTGCCAAAGAATTAGGAGTTTCCATATCAACTGTTTCTAAAGCGTTGAATGACAGTCCTGAAATTAGTGAACCTACTAAAAAAAGAGTTCAGGAATATGCGAAACTCAAAAATTACAAGCCAAATGCGATTGGGTTAAATCTGAAAAACCGCTCAACCAAAACAATTGGAGTCATTATTCCCAATATTTTGAATTCATTTTTTGCTAAAGTCTTTACCGGTATTGAAAAAGTAGCCGATGAAAAAGGATACAAGGTGATGACGTATATCTCTAATGAGTCGTTGGATAAAGAAAAAACAGCATTGGAAATGTTAAGTAACGGCGCAATTGACGGTTTTATAGTGTCTATTTCGGAAGAAGCACAAAAACTCAATCGCTTTGACCATTTCAAAACAATCATCAATGAAGGCACCCCGATTGTTATGTTTGACCGTATTGCCGATGAAGTGATTTGTGATAAAGTGATAGTTGATGACTTTGATTCTGCGGTTAATGCAACCCAACATTTAGTAAAAACCGGATGCAAACGAATCGCTTTATTTTCTGCAATTGCCAATTTAAGTGTAGCAAAATTACGCGCGGATGGATTTCGAAAAGCAATGGCTACTGCTGGATTATATGTAGACGAAGAAATTGTGATTTTATCCGATTCCAATGATGATTTTGATCAAAAAGTCGTGGGTTTCTTTGAAAAGCAAAAAGTAGATGCAGTATTTGCTTTGGATGAGCATGCGTCTGTAACTACCATGAAATTGGGAATAACTAAAGGATTGCGAATTCCTGATGAGTTGTCCATTATTGGTTTTGCTGATGGGGTTTGGTCACGCCGTATGACTCCTAGTTTATCAACGATAAGTCAGCACGGTCCTGAAATTGGCGAAGTTGCAACGCGCGTATTAATTGATCGTCTGGAAAATAAAGAAGAACACTATAAAGCCAATACCCTGGTTGTAGCTACCGAATTGCGGCAACGTGATTCTGTAAAGAAACTTTAATCGAATGAAAGGACTATTATTTGCCTTTTTTGCTTCGGTTTCACTTTGGGCGCAAAGTGCACCCGATGTGTTTGAAATTGCACGAAGAGGAACCGAAAGTCAAGCAAAAGAAGCCTTATCTCAAAACAAAAATTGCTTTTCAATTGTTAATGATGAAGGATTTACGCCTTTGATTCTAGCCTGTTACAAAGGAAATGTCCCTGTAGCCAAATGTATAATCCAAAGTGAAGCTGCAATTAATTTCAATTCATCATACGGCACGGCCTTAATGGCGGCAACTGTAAAGGGAAATGTAGCGTTGGTGCAATTGCTTTTAGAACATCATGCAGACCCTAATTTGTCTGATGGTCAAGGGAATACCGCTTTAATTTATGCAGCAATGTTCCAAAATTTACCTATAATTAAACTTTTGTTGGCCTATGGAGTACAACGGGATGCAAAAGACGCTTCAGGACTAACGGCATTTGAACATGCGGTTAAAACAGGAAATGAAGAGCTTATTAATTTACTCAAACATTAAAAATTACAAAAATGAAAAAAACACTACTATTCTTTTCTTCACTAATCACAATTTTATGCGGATTATCTCAAGGATATGCTCAGAATCTACAATCGATTCCTATTCAAAGTGGATTTAATGCAGACGTTGTTGCCAATGGAATTGGAAGCTCAGCTCTTTCTACATCCAATGATGTGGATGGTGTGAATTATAATTTTGTATCACGCGATTTTCAACTCACGTCAACAAGCGCTGCTTTGACCTATGGCTTACCTACAAGTGGTTTAATCACTAGTGCGGTTGCGGCTCCAGCAGGATTAACCTATCAATTAGCTTCTTATAGTGCCAACAATTCTTTGCGCTTGCAAAATACCAATGATTCAGGCACTCTAGTCTTTACAGCACCTTTGGCAGCCGTAAACTTATATATGTTGGCTACTTCGGGAAGCGGTGCTTCAACAGTGAATGTTACGGTTAACTATGTAGATACAACTACCGAATCGTTTACCAATTTAAGTTTGTCAGATTGGTATGGTGGCGTAAACTTTGCCATTACTGCATTAGGCCGGATTAACCGTACTAATGATGTTTTGGAAACAGGAGGCGGAACGAATCCTCGTTTGTATCAAATTCCTTTAGCAATAAGTGCAGCTAATCAATCGAAATTAATTCAGAGCGTTACCGTAACCAAATCGGGAACAGACGGAATTCCTAATATTATGGCTTTTTCGGCAGATGCGTACACCTCGTGTCAGGGTCCGACAAATATTACCTATGTGTCATCAAATGATGGAGGAACGTTAAGTTGGACAGCTCCAAGCAGTGCTCCAGCTTCTGGGTATGAATATTACTACAGTACATCTTCAACAGCACCAAATGATGTAACCATACCTTCAGGAAGTGTAGCGGCAGGGGTGACTTCTGTAACCTTAACCGGATTACCTATTGGAACTACGTATTATTTCTGGGTACGTTCGAATTGTGGAAGTACACAAGGATTCTGGCAATTGAAAGTATTTACTACGGGTCAAATCGTAACGACGTATACCAATGGTGATATCAATACAGAGTTTTCTACAACAGCCACAGTAACAAGTACGAATGCCTGTCCGGGCACTTTAACAGTTAATGTTCCTGCGGGTTATTATATCGCATCTACTGATGTGGCGTATACTATGACTACAGCGAGTAATGGTTGGATGAGTGAACAACGATCGTTATTAGTGTGTACTACGAATAATACATCTGAAGCAGCGTTGACTTCTGGAGTCGGAGGGACAACAGGAACGTATTCCTATAATCGCACAGGATTGACTATTGCGAATAATCTAACAGGAAATGTTTCTTTTGAATTACGTGCATGGCGTACTTATGGAGGTTCAGGTTGTGATGCCAATTTCAATAAAGTAGATAATAATTCATGGAAAATCACAGTTACATTAACTCAGTCCTTATCCAATGCAGAGACAATTAAGCCGAAAGTGACCGTTTATCCAGTGCCGTTCACTACCGTTTTAAATATTGAAAATGCAAGTGAAATTTCGACCCTGACGATTATGGATACTACGGGGAAAATCATTCGTGCCTTGAATCAGCCTAATACTTCGGTTGATGTAAGTGATTTAGCAGCCGGTTTGTATGTATTACAAATGAAGCGAATAGATGGTTCAGTAAGCTACACTAAAGCAATCAAAGAATAATTAAATGTTTTTAAAACAACAAAAAATGGGTCGTAAATGACCCATTTTTTATTTTAGATTGCATACCGTACACTATTTACTGCCTACTGAACACTGCCTACTGAACACTGCCTACTGAACACTGCCTACTGAACACTGCCTACTGAACACTGCCCACTACTAATGTGCTGCCAGCCAATTCTTGCCAAATCCAATTTCAACTTCTAGCGGAACGGCCATTTGGAATGCGTTTTCCATTTCATATTTAATCATTGGTTGGATTTTTTCCAACTCCGATTCATGCACATCAAAAACCAATTCGTCGTGTACTTGCAACAACATTTTTGATTTCCAGTTTTCGGAATTCAATTTTCGGTGAATGTTGATCATCGCAATTTTGATAATGTCAGCTGCAGAGCCTTGAATAGGGGCATTGACTGCATTTCGTTCGGCACCTCCACGCACTACTGCATTGGCAGAATTGATGTCTTTTAAATACCTACGGCGACCCGATATGGTTTCTACATAACCATTTTCGCGTGCAAAATCGACTTGATTTTGCATATACGATTTCAACTTAGGATAGGTTTGGTAATAGGCATCAATCAACGCAGTACTTTCACTACGGGTTAATGAAGTTTGGTTTGAAAGTCCAAATGCAGATACCCCATAAATAATTCCGAAATTCACAGTTTTGGCATTACTGCGTTGTTCTTTCGTCACTTCATCTAAGGGTACATTGAAAACTTTAGCAGCAGTACTTCGGTGAATATCTTCATTATTTTGAAATGCTTTAATCATATTTTCTTCGCCACTCAATGCGGCAATAATGCGTAATTCAATTTGGGAATAATCGGCAGAGAGTAACACAAATTCATCATTTTTGGCAACAAAGGCTTTCCGAATTTGGCGACCGCGTTCTGTTCGAATAGGAATATTTTGAAGATTAGGATTATTCGAACTCAAACGTCCCGTTGCAGCTACCGTTTGCATATAGTCTGTATGAACACGTAAGGTTTTGGGATCAACTTGGTTGGGAAGGGCTTCTACATAGGTACTTTGCAATTTAACCAATTGCCGCCACTCCAAAATATCGCGAACAATTTGATGCTCGTTGGATAAATAACTCAGCACTTCCTCCCCAGTTGCATACTGACCCGTTTTGGTTTTCTTTTGTTTTGCACCCCCAATTTTCATTTTTTCAAACAACACATCGCCCAATTGTTTGGGAGAGGCAAGGTTGAATGATTCACCGGCAGCTTCGTATATTTTTTGTTCTAAACTTTTTATTTCCACAGCCATATCTTTGGCCATGTTTTTAAGGTATTCAACATCGAGACGAATTCCTTCGCGTTCCATATCGGCTAGTACTTGCACCAGCGGGATTTCGATTTCGTCAAATAGTTTTTGTGTACCCACTCGTTCAAGTATGGGTTGAAAATGTTCTTTGAGTTGAAAGGTCACATCGGCATCTTCGGCGGCATATTCTTTGATTGTTTCTAGCGGTACCTCCCGCATTGAAAGTTGATTTTTGCCTTTTTTCCCAATTAGTGCTTCAATTGATTGCGGGGTATATTGTAAATAAGTTTCACTCAAAATGTCCATGTTGTGCCGCATATCTGGATTTATCAGATAGTGTGCAATCATGGTGTCAAAGAGTTTTCCTTTAACAGTGAGGGAATATTGAGCCAGAACTTTAAGATCATATTTAATATTTTGTCCAATTTTTTCAATCGAATCGTTTTCAAAAAATGGGCGAAGCTTATCGACCACTTTTTGCGCTTCTTCCCGTTGTTCTGGAATAGGCACATAATACGCTTTTCCTTTTTCCCAAGCAAACGCAATTCCTACCAATTCGGCATTATTAGCGTCGATACCCGTAGTTTCGGTATCAAAGCATACAGCCGATTGTTTCATCAGATTTTGCACTAGCAATTGAAGTGGTAAATCACCTTGAATGGTTTGATAAAGATGGGCTGTATTGGTTAAAGTGGCGTATTGTTGAAATGTAGGAACATCTTCATCATCGATAAACCCAAATAAATCCATTTGATTTTGGGGTGTTGCTTTTGAAGGATTTTTTTTAACGACGGGTTCGGTCTTTGCTGGGGTGTCGGATGTATTAATTTCATCATAATCGTTACCACTTCCAAAAAGCTTATCAAATTGGGCCTTCATTTGACGAAATTCCAATTCTTGAAACAACGCATCGGTTTTTTCCACATCAGGACGCGAAAGTTCAAATGCTTCTTCATCAAAATCAACGGGGCAATCGAGCAAGATGGTAGCCAATTTTTTGGAGAGGATTCCTTGTGCTTTGTTGGCCTCTATTTTATCTTTGATTGCACCTTTTAATTTGTCGGTATTGGCCAAAAGGTTTTCCATTGAGCCAAATTCTGCCAATAGTTTTTTTGCGGTTTTTTCACCAACTCCTGGAAGTCCGGGGATATTATCAACGGCATCCCCCATCATACCTAAGAAATCGATCACTTGAAGCGGGTCGTTGATTTCAAATTTTTGCTTAACCTCTTCAATACCCCAAATTTCAATATCATTACCCATTCGTGCTGGGCGATACATGAAAATATTTTCTGAAACTAATTGCCCAAAATCTTTGTCGGGAGTAACCATATAGACCTTATAGCCTTTTTTTTCTGCTTTTTTGGCTAACGTTCCAATTAAATCATCGGCTTCAAATCCGGCTTTTTCGATAATCGGGATATGCATCGCTTGCAATAGCGCTTGAATATAAGGAACGGCAATTTTAATGGCCTCGGGTGTTTCATCGCGGTTTGCTTTGTAATCGGTAAACATTTCCAAACGATAGTCGCTTCCCCCTTTGTCGAAAGCTACGGCTAAATGATCGGGTTTTTCACGCTTAATAACATCCATTAGTGAATTCATGAATCCCATAATGGCCGATGTATCCATTCCCTTGGAGTTGATGCGAGGGTTTTTAATAAAGGCATAATACCCACGAAAAATCAGAGCATAGGCATCGAGTAAGAATAAGCGTTTTTGTGACATGAATTACTTTTTTTCAAAAATAGTAAACTTCAGCGTGCAACCTAAATAAATCCCTAAATTTACCAAGGGTTAAATATTCCTTAAAAAACAAGTAGTTTACTGTCAGTAGGATAATTTTGCGCTTTATTAGTTTATGAAAACACGATTTTTAATTGTTCTCACCTTAATCTTTGCTGTAGTTGCATTGGTTGAAGTATATTCATTTCAAGTGGTGAAAACAGTATGTAAATCTCGATGGATTCACTGGAGTTATGTATTGCTTTCTGTTTTGGTTTACGGTCTTTTTTTCTATAACTTATTTACGTTTGACAGGAAAGTAGGACAGAATCAAGCCACCCTTATGGCAACAGGATTGTTTTTGTTGTTTACCATTCCCAAATTGTTGATTGTTCCTATTTTGTTTTTTGAAGATGTAATCCGGGTACTAATTTGGATTAAAGATTTAGTCACCCATTCCGATTCAAGTTTGGTTAAGATCAGCGAACGCAGAAAATTTTTAAGTCAAATTGCCTTAGGCGTTGCAGCGGTTCCATTTTTGTCGTTACTGTATGGGATGACCAAAGGGAAATACAACTTCAAGGTTCGAAAAGAAACCTTGCTTTTTGAAGATCTTCCAGAAGCATTTGACGGATTCAAGCTAACGCAAATTTCAGATATTCACAGCGGTAGTTTTGATGACCCTGAAAAAATTAAATACGCGGTAGATTTGATAAATGAACAAGAGTCGGACTTACTTTTATTCACAGGAGATATTGTAAATAATCATGCTCACGAAATGCGACCATGGATTGATTTATTTAAATCTATTCGTCCCCACACGCATGGAAAATTCTCTATTTTAGGCAATCATGACTATGGTGAATATTTAGAGTGGGATTCGCCAAAAGATAAGGAAGTTAATTTTGAAAATATTAAAGATTTACACCGCCAAATTGATTTCAAACTATTGTTGAATGAGCATGTGAAACTGCAACAAGGAAATGATCAGATTGCTATTGTTGGGGTTGAAAATTGGGGAGTGAAATTTAAAAAAGCGGGTGATTTGACAAAAGCGACTTCAGGCTTAAACCCCGAGGATTTTAAAATTTTAATGAGCCATGATCCGAGTCATTGGGATGTAGAGGTGAAGCACCATCAAAATCAGTATCATTTGACTTTGTCGGGGCATACGCATGGGCTTCAATTTGGAATTGAAATTCCGGGCTGGTTTAAATGGAGTCCAGTGAAATATGTCTATAATCAATGGGCTGGGTTGTATCAACATGCAGGACGCTACATTTATGTAAACCGTGGTTTTGGTTTTCATGCATACCCAGGGCGGGTTGGAATTATGCCTGAAATTACCGTTATTGAACTAAAAAAAGGCAAGAGTATCGCATAATTTGTTAAAAATACTACATTTGTATTCTAATATTTCTTTACTTTGAGTAGAGAATCCTAATAAACGATTGATTATATGTCGAAATTTGGAGAACTTATCAATGCACAAGTACCAGTTTTGATTGACTTCTACACCGAGTGGAATGAGTCATCAGTGTCGATGCATCCCGTGATTCGTGATGTAGCAGCAGCGTTGGGCGATAAGGCAAAGGTGATCAAAATAGATGTTGATAAAAATCAAGAGTTGGCCGAAGCACTTCGAATCAAAGGCTTGCCTACCTTGATGATTTACAAAAATGGTCAAATGGTTTGGAGGCAATCGGGTGAATTGGATGCCAATTCGTTGATCAATATTGTGAACGACCAGCTTTAAGTCAGCTTTTCACTTCGATATCCATTTTTAGAAAGATATTCTAAAGCCTTGGGCAATACCACTTTTAGGTTGCCTGAGGCTTTTTTGCTATCATGAAAAACGATGATGCTTCCGGGCTGAATATTTTTTGTGATGGTATTGAGGCAAAAATCGGGCGACTTCGAATTGTCCCAATCGTAAGTTAGAATATCCCACATGATGATCGAATATCCTTTTTTTCGAAGTTGCCGAATTTGTGATGGTTTTATTTTACCATAAGGCGGACGAAATAAGCTGCATTTAAGTTCTAATTTTGCTTCAATTTCTTGAGTACATTGCCTGCTATTTTCTAAATAATCAGTTGTAGCATAGCGCCATCCATTCCAATGGTTAAAGGTATGATTGCCAATGGAATGCTCTTTTTCAACTATTTTTTTGCCTATTTCTGGGTATTTACGAAGGTTATCGCCGATAAGGAAAAACGTGGCTTTAAATCCATAACAATCCAATTGATCCATAACCCATTCCGTAATTTCAGGAGTAGGACCATCGTCAAAGGTTAGATAGACTACCTTTTCTTTTTTTGGTCCGTCCCAAATTAGTTGAGGGAAAAAGTTTTTCACCCAGCGAGGAGTTTTGATCCAGCGTATATTCATTAGTCAAAAGTAAAAAAAAGTGCCCCATTTGGAGCACTTTGCTTTTATTCGGTCGGTCGATTAAATAAACCTTTAAATCGGTTGTTATAACTGTTGAAAGGACCTCTACATTGGTTGTAAAAGTCAATGTCACCATTTTTCTTTACGACTTTTAAAATATTACGGTAACGTTCGATTGCAGAGATAATATCAGTACCCATAAACGATTTGTCATTGGCGTTAAAGGTGCTATAATACAGCAATTCCTGTTGGTATTTTTTGGTAATTTGAAGAGCCAACTCACGGGCCTTTTCTTTTTCACCCACTTTATAATAACCATTTACAAAAGGGTCAAGCGTTAAATAATAACCATAATAATCCAATGGCATTTTGGCAAGTGCTAATTCTATAATATTTTTTGCTTGCTTGATTTTCCCTTCTTTAATTAATAAATCCATAGTGCGCGCCATGTTGCCTCGGGTTGAAATACAATTACGACGGGTTTCAGGATCGTGATAAATCGATTTTAATTCTCCATTACCCCATTGCCATTTCATGATTAAAGGGTACATTTTGTCGGTGTCGATTTGTCCTAAATCGGGATAATTCTCTTCTATAACAGGTGTCTTTATCGGAACTAATTTATAGACCATACCATCCAATTGTAGGTATTCTTTCATCCATAAATAGTCATCATCCCCAAAGCTCCCAGGGCTGAAATAGATGGGGCGTTTCCATTGGTTGTTGTTAAGAATATCCAACATGATCAAACGATTCTTATACAATGCACCTCCCTTAATATCGATATCAATAAAGGGCACGATAGAATCACTTTGTTTTGGATTGACCAATTTTCTATTTAATACGGTTGCTTTATCTACAGGAATTCGAACCTTATTGGTAGGGAAGAAATGGGCCCTGTGCTCATTGCGCATTTTAATCGTAGTAATCGTGTCTTCGCTTTTTGCAAATGCAATAAAATCATTTAAATTCCAACGGTTTTCGGTTTCTTTTTGAAATATAATAATGTCGCGATTATCGGCAACAATTTGACTGTGCGTAAATGAAATAGGCAAACCCTCTGAATCATATACCTTTTGTTTCATTTGATCAATATACCAATCGGTCATTAAAAGACTCGTATTTACAATGCGAACATCCGTTCGGTATCCTTCAATTTCTTGAGCATACCAAAGCGGGAAGGTATCATTATCACCAATAGTAAATAAAATGGCGTTTTTATCACAAGAGTCCAAATAATTTTTTGCCATTGCAATAGCGGTATATCGATTCGAACGGTCGTGATCGTCCCAGTTCTCAGACGCCATTAAAACAGGTGCTGCTAATAGCGAAAAGCTAACCGCAAGTATTGCCGCTGTTTGTGCTTTTATTTTTTCGGCAATTAATTCATAAATCGCATACACGCCAAATCCTACCCATAGTGCAAAAACATAGAATGAACCTACTAAGGCATAGTCGCGTTCTCGGGGTTCAAAAGGGCGTTCGTTTAAGTAAATCTTCAACGCCAAACCGGTAAAGAGGAAAAGTGTTAGGATTACATAAAACGATTTTAAATCGCGTTGCGCATGGTACATGAATCCGAGAATTCCTAGGAAAAAAGGGAGGAAATAATAGAAGTTACGTCCTTTGTTGTTTTTTACATCATCGGGTAAATTATCCTGCGACCCTAAATGCATTTCATCTATAGCTTTAATTCCAGACATCCAATTTCCATCTAAATTGTCATACCTCCCTTGGTTATCGTTTTGACGGCCCACAAAGTTCCATAGCAGATAGCGACCATACATATAGCCAAATTGGTATTCGATCATAAAGCTAACGTTTTGCCAAAAGGTAGGTTTTTCAACCTCAATATATTCGCTATAATATTTCAGAAAATTGATGTAGTCATCATTATCCAATTGCTTTTGGTTGTAGGCTTGGTTGAATTCATCTAAGCCTTTGAGTAGTTCCTCATTCTCCATATATTCTGGACGAATCTTGTATTTAGGGACACCAACAAAATTCACATAACCTTTGATGTTGTCAGTGCTCCACATGCGCGGTAAAATCGCACGGTGATTGCTATTTGAATTTTGCTCAGCATTTTTGTAATTATTTACAATGACATACTTTCCTGTTTTTTCGTCGCGCTCGTAGTTTGGACTTTTATCCAAATACGGTTGTTCTTCATCGGGGCCTGCAAACATATCGGTGTATTGAGGTCCGTAAAATAGAGGATTTACTCCATACTGTTCCCGATTGTAATACGCCAATACTTCTGCAGCATCGGATGGATTATTTTCGTTGATAGGGGTATTGGCATTGGCACGAATAGGGAGCATGATCCAAGTGGAGAAACCAATGAGAACGAAAAGCACACATAATAATGCCGTATTTACAACTGGCAAATTTTGGTTTCGGGTATACCGCAAGCCAGTGTAAAAAAGAACAATGATTAACAAAAAGGCAAAAATGGTTCCCGAATTAAATGGCAACCCAAATGAGTTAACCATAAAAATTTCGGTTTTTGCAAAAAAGGCTAATGTATAGGGGAGTAATAATTTGAAGATAAACAATAGGATGGCAATAATTACCCCGTTAGCAATCAGGAAATTTTTAAGAGTGATTTTTTTGTAATTTTTAAAATAATATAAAAATCCAATTGAAGGAATCGTGAGTAACGCCATAAAGTGAACGCCAAAGGACAATCCGACCATTAAACTAATTAAGAGCAGCCATTTGTTGCCTTTTGGGGTGTGCATTTCTTGTTCCCAACGTAGACCAAGCCACAATAATAAGGCAATCATAAACATAGCCATGGCATATACCTCTGCCTCTACGGCATTAAACCAAAAACTATCGGAGAACGTAAATGTTAACGCTCCAATTAACGATGCTCCTAATATAACTTTATTGTTGGTGTCGGTTAATTCACTGTAGGAACCAACTATTTTCCGCATTAATATCGTGGAAGACCAAAACAAAAACAATATTGAAAAAGCACTCGAAAATACAGCCAACATATTTACCATCAATGCGATGGTTTCTTTATTTACAGCAAATAGAGCAAAAAAGGCACCTAACATTTGGAATAGAGGGGCTCCAGGTGGGTGTCCCACTTCCAGATTGGCTGCAGTTGCAATATATTCTCCACAATCCCAAAAACTCATGGTGGGCTCTACGGTCAAGCAATACGTGAGTAAGGCGATTCCAAAGGCAGTCCACCCAAGGATATTGTTCCACTTTTTAAAGTCGAATGGCGTCATAAATTGGCTTTTTTATTACACTTGCAAAGAAACTATTTTTTTTGCGTTTTGATTGAAGTCTTAACAAAAAATTCGTTTTGATTGCTTTGGTTGTATTTATTCAACGAGGGGCACTACATTTAGTGGCAAGGCAAAAAAAATCAAAATATTTTTAAAAGACTTGCTTTAAATAAAAAATGTATTAAATTTGCACCCGCAATAATGGTCTATGGTGTAACGGTAACACTACTGATTTTGGTTCAGTCATTCAAGGTTCGAATCCTTGTAGACCAACAAAAAGCCCAACAGAACTGTTGGGCTTTTTTGGTATTTAATACCTAAATTATTGACTTTTCAAATTGACTTAACATTTGCTAAGTAAAATTAGATTTTAAAAGTAATAACCGGACGTGTTGCGTGGTTTACTAAATCCTCACTGATACTTCCATTAAAGAAGTGTGCAAGTCCTTTTCTGCCGTGGGTACTCATTCCAATCAAATCGGCATTGATGCTGTTGGCAAAATTCAAAATCCCTTTTTCAACATTGGTCTCATTATAGATATGAGTTTCAAATTGGTGAATTTGGAACTCGCGTACAAAATGATCAATAGTTGCTTGCGAGGTTGAAGTCGACTTAAAGTTGTTTGGGGTATTAATCATTACTAAATGAAGGGTAGCACCAAATTTATTTGCAAATTCAACCGCTTTTCCAAATGGTTGTTTGGCTTCATCCGTAAAGTCAGACGCAAAAACAAATTGGTTAACATTAAATTCGCCCTCATCTTTTTTGATGATTAAAACAGGTACTTCTGAATTGCGAACAACTTTTTCGGCGTTTGAACCAACAAACATTTCTTTGTATCCACTTGCGCCATGAGATCCCATAACGATAAGGTCGATATTATTGATGCGGCTGATGTTTAAAATCCCTTCAAAAGCCATTTCAAATTGGATTACTTTAGATACTTTAATGCCGTTTAAATAATCGACTTCCATTAATTCGTCCAATTTATTAATGGCGGCATTTTTAAAGAACATCAGTTCGGGAATATCATGCCCTTTGCTAATTGCATCACTTCCTTCGTGGGGAAGTTCCAACATATGTAATAAAATAATTTCACCATCATTGCTGCGAGCAATTTGGGCAGCAACTTTTAACGCATATTCGGCATGGTCTGAAAAATCTGTTGGGATAAGAATTTTTTTCATTTTTAAGAAAAATTATAAATTGTTTAATTATTAAATAAAGGTACAAAAAAATAATCATCCTAATTCTGTTTTTTTAAAATAAAAAAATCCTATATTTGCACCGTTGTTTAACGAATGATGAATAATGAGGGAAGCATTGCTTCCCTCTTTTTATACCAAACTATGGCCTTTAAGGAAAAAGTAATGCAATTATTAGAAGCAGGTTTGGCCGATAAGCCGGAGTTGTTTTTGATAGACGTTTCGATTTCAGATAGTTACAAAATTAGTGTGATTTTGGATGGCGATCATGGGGTGACCTTGCAGGATTGTATGGATATCAGTCGTGCCGTTGAACACAATTTAGATCGAGAAGAGCAAGATTTTTCAATAGATGTTGCTTCCGCAGGAGTGGGTTCGCCCCTTAAATTAGTGCGCCAATACACTAAAAACATTGGCCGCTTATTAATTGTTAAAACACAAAGTGGCTCAACAATCGAAGCCGATTTAAAAGCTGCTGATGAAGAAAAAATAACCTTGACTTGGACTGCTCGTGAGCCCAAAGCTATTGGAAAAGGAAAAGAAACGGTAACCAAGGTGTTGGAGCTGCCGTATACTGAAATAAAAGAAGCAATTGTTACGATAAAATTTTAATAATCAATACGAATGGAAAATATTGCCTTAATCGAATCATTTTCTGAGTTTAAAGATGACAAGTTGATTGATCGCGTTACCCTCATGGCTATACTTGAGGACGTGTTTCGAAATGCCTTGAAAAAGAAATACGGTTCGGACGATAATTTTGATATTATTATCAATCCTGATAAAGGAGATATGGAAATTTGGAGAAACCGTGTGGTAGTAGCCGACGGAGATGTTGAGGATCCAAATTCGCAAATTGAACTATCAGAAGCACGTAAAATAGAGCCTGATTTTGAAGTGGGTGAAGACGTGTCGGAAGAAGTGAAATTAATTGATCTTGGACGTAGAGCAATTTTGGCATTGCGTCAAAACTTAATTTCAAAAATTCACGAACATGACAACACCAACTTGTATAAACAATTCAAAGATATTATTGGTGAAATTTATACGGCAGAAGTACACCATGTTCGTCCAAAAGTTGTAATTTTAGTTGATGATGATGGGAACGAAATTGTGTTGCCTAAAGAAAAACAAATTCCTTCCGATTTCTTCCGTAAAGGAGATAATGTAAAAGGGATTATTGAGAATGTAGAATTAAAAGGAAATAAGCCTCAAATTGTAATGTCGCGCACTTCAGAGGTGTTCTTAGAAAAGTTATTTGAACAAGAAATCCCAGAAGTGTTTGACGGTTTAATTATGATTAAAAAAGTGGTTCGAATTCCGGGAGAAAAAGCAAAAGTTGCGGTAGATTCCTACGATGATCGTATTGATCCAGTGGGCGCATGTGTAGGGATGAAAGGATCCCGTATTCACGGAATTGTTCGCGAGTTGGGTAATGAAAATATTGATGTAATTAATTTTACAACCAATCCATCATTATTGATTTCTCGTGCATTGAGTCCGGCTAAAGTATCTTCTATCAAACTGGATGAAGCATCAAAATCTGCTGAGGTTTTTCTAAAGTTAGAAGAAGTTTCCAAAGCAATTGGCCGTGGAGGTCAGAATATTAAATTGGCAAGTCTATTAACAGGATATGAATTGGATGTAATTCGTGAAGGAAATGTAACCGAAGATGATGATGTTGAATTGACTGAATTCTCAGATGAAATTGACGGATGGATTATTGATGAATTTGCCAAAATTGGTTTAGATACAGCCAAGAGTATCTTAAAACAAGATGTGGCAGATTTAGCGCGTCGAACCGATTTAGAGGAAGAAACCATTATCGAAGTAATGCGTATCCTTAAAGAGGAGTTTGAAGACTAATACACTGCTTAAAAAAGAATAGAACTTAATACCACTATATGTCTGACGAAAGAAATATTAGAATTAATAAAGTTTTACGAGAATTAAACATTTCTCTGGATCGTGCTGTGGATTTTCTGAAAGAAAAAGGGATCTCAATTGATTCCAATCCCAATTCGAAAATTTCCGAGAAAGAGTTTGATATTCTTCAAAATCAATTTGCTGGTGATCGAGGAAACAAAGAAGCTTCCAAAGGTGTAAGTGAAGAGATTCGTAAAGAAAAAGAAGCGCTTCGATTGGAACGTGAGCGTGAGTTAGAAGAAAAGAAAAGACTCGAAGAAGAACGTCAGAAACAAGAGGTTATTAAAGCAAAAGCAGTGGTAAGCGGACCTAAGTCAATTGGTAAAATTGATTTAGATTCAAAAACTACGCCTTCTACACCAGAGCCTGAAGCGAAAAAAGTTGTTGAAGAGGTAAAAAAACAAGAGGTAAGTAAGCCTAAATCCGCTCCAAAATCGGACGAGAAGACCGCTCCTGTTTCTTCTCCAGCCCCCGTTTCAAGTGAACCTCAAGCCGAAGGTGAATACAAAACGATATATACTAAACTTACAGGGCCTGTTGTGGCTGGTGAGAAAATCGATTTGACCAAGTTTGAAAAACCGAAGACGAAAAAACCAGAAGGCGGTAATAATGCAAATAACGCCAATCAGGCAAAAAATAAACGCAAACGCATACAGGCAAAACCCGATGCGAGACCTGGTTCTTCTCCTGGGGGTAATACTCAAGGTGGGAACAACTCGAATCAAAAGGGTGGCGGAAATAATAAGTTTGGAAACAAACCAGGATTCCAAAAAGGAGGCAATCGACAGGCAGTAGTTCAAAAAGTCGAGCCGACGGAAGAAGAAGTTAAAAACCAAATTAAAGAAACCTTGGAGCGTCTTCAAGGGAAAGGCAACAAATCAAAAGCCGCAAAATACCGTAGAGAAAAGCGAGATACCCACCGTCAGCGTTCAGAAGATGAAATGCAGGCAATGGAGGATGGTAGCAAAATTTTAAAAGTTACCGAATTTGTTACGGTAGGTGAGATTGCAAGCATGATGGATGTTCCTATTACAAAAGTGATCGGAACCTGTATGTCACTTGGGATTATGGTAACGATGAATCAACGATTGGATGCAGAGACATTATCAATTGTGGCCGATGAATTTGGTTATGAAGTTGAATTTGTTACGGCTGAAATTGAAGAATCCATTAAGGTAGTTGAAGATTCGGAAGCCGATTTAATTCCACGTGCTCCAATTGTAACGGTTATGGGTCACGTTGACCACGGTAAAACTTCATTGTTGGATAATATTCGAAAAACCAATGTAATTGCTGGTGAATCGGGAGGCATTACACAACATATTGGAGCTTATGCAGTTACTTTAGAGAATGGCAAGAAAATAGCGTTTTTAGATACTCCAGGTCACGAAGCTTTTACCGCGATGCGTGCTCGAGGTGCTCAAGTTACAGACGTTGCAGTTATTGTGTGTGCTGCCGATGACGACATTATGCCGCAGACCAAAGAGGCAATTAGCCATGCGCAAGCTGCGGGTGTTCCGATGGTTTTTGCTATCAACAAGGTCGATAAGCCAGCTGCCAATCCCGAACGTATCAAGGAACAACTTGCACAAATGAACTTATTGGTCGAAGATTGGGGAGGTAAATACCAGTCGCATGAAATTTCCGCTAAGTTTGGTCAAGGAGTTAATGAATTGCTAGAAAAAGTATTGCTTGAAGCTGAAATTTTAGATTTAAAAGCTAATCCAAATAAACCCGCTGTAGGAACTGTTGTTGAAGCCCTTTTAGACAAAGGAAGAGGTTATGTATCGACAGTATTGGTTCAAGCAGGTACCTTACGTGTAGGCGATTATGTGTTGGCGGGTAAAAATCATGGTAAAGTAAAAGCCATGTATGATGAACGCGGACATAGTATAAAAGAAGCGGGTCCTTCTACACCGATATCTATTTTAGGTTTAGACGGTGCGCCGACCGCTGGGGATAAGTTTAATGTGTTTGAAGACGAGCGTGAAGCAAAACAAATTGCTGCAAAACGAACCCAATTAATTCGTGAACAATCGGTTCGTACACAGAAACATATAACCCTAGCAGAAATTGGACGTCGTATCGCATTGGGTCAGTTTAAAGAGCTAAATATTATTTTAAAAGGAGATGTGGATGGTTCGGTAGAAGCGTTGTCCGACTCCTTCTCAAAATTATCTACGGAAGAAATACAAATTAATATCATCCTTAAAGGCGTTGGAGCGATTACTGAATCGGATGTAATGTTGGCTTCTGCTTCAGATGCAATTATCATTGGATTTAATGTGCGTCCAGCGGGTAGCGCAAAACAATTGGCTGAGAAAGAAGAAATCGATATCCGTCACTATTCCATCATTTATGATGCAATTGATGACTTAAAAGATGCGATGGAAGGTATGTTGTCGCCAGAATTGAAAGAAGAAATTACAGGTACAGCAGAAATCCGTGAAACCTTTAAGATTTCTAAAGTGGGAACTATTGCAGGTTGTATGATTACCGATGGTAAAGTATTTAGAAATTCTAAAATCCGTCTAATCCGTGAAGGAGTTGTAATTTACACCGGAGAATTAACTGCTTTGAAACGATTCAAAGACGATGTTAAAGAAGTTTCCAAAGGGTATGATTGTGGTATACAAATCAAAAATTACAACGATATTCAATTGAATGATGTGATTGAAGCTTACCACGAAGTTGAGGTTAAGAAAAAGTTGAAATAAAAAGAAAACCCCGATTGATTCGGGGTTTTTTTATGCTTTGTTTGGTTTTATCACTAATGCGTTGGGATATTTTTTCTTCACGATTAACAAGTTGCGTTCGGCCTCAATACGCGATTTAAAATTTCCAATCCAGACTTTGTAAATAGGGGTACTAAATACTATAGTCGCATCGTATATATTGTTTTCTTTTTTGAACTGTGCTAGTATTTTTTTTGCCTCTTCACTAGATCCACTAAATAATTGAATTTTATACCGATTATTTACAGTTATGGCAGCGTTAATTTTGCGTTTTTCTGCCATTAACTGTTCTATTTTTATGTCCTGATTTACCGTTGTATTTTGACTATTGACAGGGTTTGAACTAAAAAAAATTGCACACAAAAAAAGTGATTTTAAAATGAATTTCGTTGCTGGAAATCTCATAATCTTTTGATTTTTATGCAAATGTAATGTGTTGAATTTAGAATTCAAGTTAAAAGTTATTTAGAATTAATATAAATTATTATGTAAGGCACTTTTAAGGTTTTGATAATACTTCATAAATCGTATTTTTGCTCAAGTTTTTAAAAAAGTGTATAGTTTGCTGAGAAAAGATATTCTAAAAACTATGCCAAAACGTCGATAATCATTAATAATATGAAAAAAGTGGGTAACCATAATTCGATTTCAAAAATGTATTCCTTTGGTTTAGCATTATTGCTAACTTTTTCCCTTTCAACTTATGCACAAGAAACTCCAGCACCTGCTGCTGCTGCGCCTGCTGCCGATGCTGCTGCTTCGCCTGCGGGAGGTGGTGATGCTGCGAAAGGAAAGGAATTGTTTAACACCAATTGTGCGGCTTGTCACGGCTTAGACAAAAAGATGACAGGTCCTGCGTTGCGTGGAGTTGCGAATAAGTACGACAAAGCATGGTTGTACAAATGGATCAATAACAGTTCGGCTTTGATTGCCTCCGGTGATGCAAAAGCTGTAAAAGTTTTTGAGGAAAATGAAAAGAAAGTAATGACTGCTTTTCCTCAATTGTCAACGGCTGATATTGACAATATTATTGCGTACACTTCAGAGCCAAAAGCTGATCCAGTAGTTGCTCCCGGTCCAGTCGCTAATGGAGGGAATAATGCTGCTGGAAGTGGAATTTCGAACGAAATTATTTTAGGGGCACTTTCCTTGGTAATGCTAATGTTGGTTGTTCTATTGTTTTTAGTAAACAATGTGCTAACTAAAATTGCAAAATCAAACGGTGTTGAAATTCCTGCTTCAAAAAATCCACTTTCAATTTGGAAAGCATTTGCTCAAAATCAGTTCTTGGTTTTAGTAGCCTCAATTTTCTTATTACTAGCTAGTGGTTATTTTGCTTACGGTTATTTTATGCAAGTAGGCGTTGATCAAGATTATGCACCTATTCAGCCCATACATTATTCGCACCGAATTCATGCGGGAAGTAATGGAATTGATTGTAAATATTGTCACTCTGCAGCGCGTGTAAGTAAAAATGCAGGGATACCTTCGTTAAATATTTGTATGAACTGCCATAAGAATATCGCAGAAGTTTCAGATACTACGGCTACTGCAGAATATTCTAAAGCATTTTATGATGCACAAATTCAAAAATTATACGATGCTGTGGGTTGGGATAAATCAACACAAAAATACACAGGTAAATCCCAGCCAGTTAAATGGGTGCGTATACACAACTTGCCAGATTTTGCTTATTTCAATCACTCTCAACACGTAACTGTTGCAGGAATTGAATGTCAAAAATGTCACGGCCCAGTTGAGACCTATGAAATTCAAAAACAATTTGCACCATTAACCATGGGTTGGTGTATCAATTGTCACCGTGAAACAGAAGTCAAAATGGAGGGTAATGCTTACTATGAAAAAATCCATGCTGAATTATCTAAGAAGTATGGAAAAGACAAGTTAACCATCGCTGATATGGGTGGTTTAGAATGTGGTAAGTGTCACTATTAATCAATTATTAAGAAGCTAATATTTATATACGATGTCATCTAACAAAAAATACTGGAAAAGTGTTGAAGAACTAAACGAAAATAGTTCTATTGTTGAGACGCTTAGAAATAATGAATTTGTGGAAGCGATTCCAACAGATGAATTCCTTGCGGATGATTCATTATCTTCTTCATCAACTACCCGTCGTGATTTCTTAAAATACGTAGGTTTTACAACTGCTGCAGCAACATTGGCAGCTTGTGAAGGACCTGTGCACAAATCAATCCCCTATGTTGTTCAGCCGGATACTATTATTCCGGGTGTTGCCGATTATTATGCAACGACACTTTTTGATGGATTTGATTTTGCGAATTTGTTAATTAAAACGCGTGAGGGACGACCAATTAAAGTAGAAAACAACCGTTTAGCGGGTGCTAAATTTGCTGCAAATGCACGCGTACACGCTTCGGTTTTATCATTATATGATAGTTTACGTCTTCAAAATCCTAAAATAGGAGGCAAAAATGCTTCATGGGCAGATGTAGATGCGCAAATCAAAAATTCTTTAGCTGAGGCTAAAGCGTCTGGTAAACAAGTTGTATTGTTAACGAATACATTGGCAAGTCCTTCAACAGAGCGTTTGATTGCGGATTTTATTGCTAAAAATCCAACGGCAAAACATATTATATATGACGCTGTATCTGAGTCGGCTGCTTTGGATGCTTTCGAAGCTGTTTATGGTGAGCGTGCATTAGCAGATTATGATTTTTCTAAAGCAAATACTATAGTTTCCATAGGTGCTGATTTTCTAGGGGATTGGCAAGGAGGCGGTTATGAAAGCAGTTATGCAAAAGGCCGTGTTCCCCAAAATGGTCAAATGTCAAAACATTTCCAGTTTGAAGCCAATATGACATTGTCTGGTGCAGCAGCAGACAAACGTATTGCAATGACCGTAGCGGATCAAAAGCAAGCGTTAATTAAAATTTATAATAGTATCACAGGCGCAGGTATTGCTACTGCAACTACTGCTGCCGATGCTGACATCAAAAGAGCTGCAGATCAATTAAAACAAGCAGGTTCTAAAGGACTTTTAGTTTGTGGAATACAAGATAAAAACGCACAATTGTTAGTTTTTGCAATCAATCAAGTGTTGAAAAGCGAAGCTTTAGCAACTGCGGGAGTTCGTTATATTCGAAAAGGTAACGATGCCCAAGTTGCACAATTAATTAAAGACATGACTGCGGGTAATGTTCACACGCTTATTATGAGTGGTGTTAACCCAGTTTATACTTTAGCAAATGGCGCTGCCTTTGCCACAGCATTAGGGAAAGTAAAGTTGTCTGTAAGTTATACGCAACGTGAGGATGAGACTGCTTTAAAAACGAACATTGCTGCTGCTGCTCCTCATTATTTGGAATCATGGAATGATCATGTGTTGACTAAAGGAATGTATTCTTTAACCCAACCAACAATTCGTCCTTTATTCAACACCAAACAATTTCAAGAAGCGTTAATGTCTTGGAATGGAGTTAGTGGTAATTATTATGACTATTTAAGAGCTGGCGCTGCTGGTTTCTTAGGAAATACAAGTTGGAACCAAGCATTGCATGATGGTTTAGCGATTTATAGTGGTGCTGCTTTAGCAGGAGGAACTGCTGATTACACTGCCGCAGCTAATGCTTTGTCTTCTTCTAAATCTAAAGGATTAGAGTTAGTACTGTATACCAAAACCGGTATGGGTGATGGTCAACAAGCAAATAACCCTTGGTTACAAGAATTCCCTGATCCAATTACACGGGTATCATGGGATAACTATGTGACCATTTCTCAAGCTGATGCTAAGGAATGGAAACTAGAAAATAATTTGGTTGCAAATGGTGGATTAAATGGAAGTTATGTAACCTTAGCAATTAATGGTGCAGAATTGAAAAATGTTCCCGTAATTGTTCAGCCAGGTCAGGCCAAAGGAACAGTAGGTTTAGCATTAGGTTATGGTAGAAAAGCAGCGCTTAAAGAAGCAATGCAAGTAGGTGTAAATGCCTATACGTTATACAAAGACTTTAATAATGTTCAATCAGTTACTGTAACCCCAGAATCTGGAGAACATGAGTTTGCTTGTGTACAGTCACACAAAACCTTAATGGGCCGAGGTGATATTGTAAAAGAAACTACTTTAGAAATTTTCAATTCAAAAGATGCTGAAATTTGGAATCCTGTTCCAGTAGTATCGTTAGATCACAAAGAAACGGAAGCTACAAAAGTAGACTTATGGGAGTCGTTTGATCGCTCAATCGGACATCATTTCAACTTATCAATTGACTTAAATAGCTGTACAGGTTGTGGGGCTTGTGTGATTGCATGTCATGCTGAAAACAATGTGCCTGTAGTTGGAAAATCAGAAGTAAGAAGAAGCCGTGATATGCACTGGTTGCGTATTGACCGCTACTATTCTTCAGAGGAAACCTTTGAAAAAGATGTTGAGAAAAAAGAAGGATTTGATGGTTTGTTTGGAGATAAAGGTTCTTTAGGAGGTTTTGGCCAAATGGAAAATCCTTCCGATAATCCACAAGTAGTATTCCAACCCATCATGTGTCAACACTGTAATCACGCACCTTGTGAAACAGTTTGTCCGGTAGCTGCAACATCTCACGGTCGTCAAGGTCAGAATCAAATGGCTTACAACCGTTGTGTAGGTACGCGTTATTGTGCAAATAACTGTCCTTATAAAGTACGTCGTTTCAACTGGTTCTTATACAACAATAACAGTGAGTTTGATTTCCATATGAATGATGATTTAGGTCGTATGGTTGTAAATCCTGATGTAAACGTACGTTCACGTGGGGTAATGGAAAAATGTTCGATGTGTATTCAAAAAACACAGTTGACTATTTTAACAGCTAAACGTGAAGGTCGCGTGGTTGATGTTAACGAATTTGAAACCGCATGTTCTGCAGCATGTAGCACAGGATCTATGGTGTTTGGAGATGTTAACAATAAAGAAAGTGATGTAGCTAAATTGGCCGAGAGTAACCGTATGTACCACTTGTTAGAGCATGTGGGAACGAAGCCAAACGTTTTCTATCACGTAAAAGTTAGAAATAACTAATCATTAAAATTAATAAGAAACACTATATAGGATTATGTCGTCTCATTACGAAGCACCCATTAGAAAGCCATTAGTTATAGGTGATAAAACTTATCACGATGTAACTGTTGATGTTGCTGCTCCTGTAGAAGGAAGAGCCAACAAACAATGGTGGACCGTTTTTTCAATTTCTTTGGCAGCATTCCTTTGGGGAATAGGCTGTATCATTTATACCATTTCAACAGGTATTGGTACCTGGGGTCTTAATAAAACTGTAGGTTGGGCCTGGGATATTACCAACTTCGTTTGGTGGGTAGGTATTGGTCACGCAGGGACTTTGATTTCTGCTGTGTTATTGTTATTCCGTCAACGATGGAGAATGGCAATTAACCGTTCTGCTGAGGCGATGACCATCTTCTCGGTTGTTCAAGCGGGTCTTTTCCCGATTATACACATGGGTCGCCCTTGGTTGGCTTATTGGGTATTGCCTATTCCAAATCAGTTTGGTTCATTGTGGGTAAATTTTAACTCACCGTTATTATGGGACGTATTTGCAATTTCTACGTATTTATCCGTTTCTTTAGTTTTCTGGTGGACTGGATTATTACCCGACTTTGCGATGTTACGCGATCGTGCAGTAACACCATTTACTAAAAGAGTATATTCTATTTTAAGTTTTGGTTGGAGTGGACGAGCAAAAGATTGGCAACGTTTTGAAGAAGTATCCCTTGTGTTAGCAGGTTTAGCTACTCCATTGGTACTTTCGGTTCACACTATTGTATCGTTTGACTTTGCTACTTCAGTAGTTCCAGGTTGGCATACAACAATCTTCCCACCGTATTTCGTTGCGGGTGCAGTATTCTCTGGTTTTGCAATGGTAAATACACTTCTGATTGTAATGCGCAAAGTATCCAATTTAGAAGCTTACATTACTTTACAACATATTGAATTAATGAATATCATCATCATGATTACGGGTTCGATTGTTGGGGTAGCCTATATTACAGAATTATTTGTTGCTTGGTACTCAGGTGTAGAATATGAACAATACGCTTTCCTTAACCGTGCAACGGGTCCTTATGCTTGGTCGTATTGGATGATGATGACTTGTAACGTGTTTTCTCCACAGTTTATGTGGTTTAAGAAGCTACGTACAAGTATTATGTTCTCTTTCGTAATCTCTATTGTGGTAAACATCGGAATGTGGTTTGAACGTTTTGTAATTATCGTTACCTCATTACACCGGGATTACTTACCATCTTCTTGGACAAAATTCTCTCCCACCTTTGTTGATATTGGAATTTATATTGGAACCATAGGTTTCTTCTTTGTGTTGTTCTTATTGTATGCACGTTCTTTCCCTGTAATTGCTCAAGCAGAGGTGAAAACCATCTTGAAGTCATCAGGAGACAATTACAAAAAGGCCCGAGAAGAGGAAGGTCATAATCATCATTCAGATAATCATTAATTAAAGTCATGAGCAGTACAAAAGTTATTCACGCACTATATAATGACGATGATGTATTAATGGATGCTGTAAAGCAAACCCGTAAAGCACATCATCATATCGAGGAAGTTTTTACTCCTTTCCCCGTTCACGGATTAGACAAAGCAATGGGACTTGCTCCTACTCGTTTAGCAATCTGTGCTTTCATCTATGGTTGTATCGGAATTTCCGTAGCTACATGGATGATGTGGAACATAATGATCAACGATTGGCCACAAGATATCGGTGGTAAACCAAGTTTTTCGTATTTACAAAATATGCCGGCTTTCGTACCGGTAATGTTTGAGATGACCGTGTTTTTTGCAGCGCATTTAATGGTGATTACATTCTACATGAGAAGTAGATTATGGCCTTTCAAAAAAGCTGAAAACCCGGACGTAAGAACTACAGATGACCACTTTTTGATGGAAGTAGCAGTTTCTGGTAATGAAGAAGAAATGATTTCATTTTTTAAAGGTACAGGAGCTGTTGAAGTTAAAGTAATTGAAAAGCACTAAGAAAGATGAAGAATATAATTAAATTATCCTTTATGGTTGGAGCTGTAGCTTTGTTGACAGCTTGTAAAGATGATAAATCACCGAATTATCAGTACATGCCTAACATGTATGAGTCGGTGGCTTATGAAACGTATTCTGAATCGTCAGCTTTCAATTCACCAAATGCAAAGTCAGAAAACGGTAAGGAAGGACAATTACCCCCTGCTGGTACAATTAAACGAGGTTATGTGCCTTATGAGTTGCCAAACACCCCCGAAGGATATGAGGCATCTAAAGCAATCGCAAATCCTTTTCCTGCTGAAAAAATGGATATGAAAAAAGCAGAAGAGTTATTCAATATTTATTGTGCTATTTGCCATGGAACTGCTGGAGATGGAAAAGGTAAATTGGTAACTCAAGGTAAATTCTTAGGGGTTCCCAATTACAAAGACCGTCAAATCACAGAAGGCAGTGTGAATCACGTAATCACCTATGGTTTAAATTCTATGGGCGCCTATGCAAATCAATTAAATCGCGAAGAGCGTTGGTTGGTATCCAATTACGTAATGCAATTGAAAAGTAAATTATAATTGTAGAATTATCAGATTATTATAGATATGTACACATTTTCACAAAGATTAAAAACTTCAGCATACATTCTAATCGCATTAGGGTTAGTAGGTATTGTATATGGGTTTTTATCTACTCCGAAAACAATAGAAGATGTTGAGAAAATTGTGGCTGCAGCTCATCATGAGGGTGGACACGAAGGAAGTCATAGCGCAACCGCTTCTCATGAATCTCACAATCCTGCTGCTCATGATGCGCACGAAGCTTCGCATCAAGAAGTAGCTACAAACCACGAGGCTACTAACGCCACTGAAGCTCACGAAGCAACCGATTCAATTAAAATAGAAGCAACCGATTCAGCACACGTTGCTGAAAAGGCTGTAACCTCGAATCATGCACTAAATATTGTTGCTAAAAAAGAGAAAAAAATAGATGAAGCTCAAGCACACAAAGAGCACATCGAACATGTTTTCCACCAATTGCAAAACAAACCTTGGGCAGCATTATATGTAGCATGTATTTTCTTCTTGTTAGTAACGATGGGAGCCCTTGCTTTTTATGCTATTCAACAAGTTGCACAAGCAGGTTGGTCCCCAGTTTTGTTCCGTGTAATGCAGGGTATTACGGCTTACTTGCCAGTTGGATCTGTGATCTTCTTTATCCTTTTAATTCTTTCGGGCACACATGTTAATCATTTATTTCCATGGATGGCAGAAGGTATTACCGATAAAAATTCACCAAATTATGATGCATTAATTGCTGGTAAACAAGGATACTTAAATTTTGGTTTTTGGATTGCTAGAGCGGCTGTATTTTTAATTGGGTGGAACTTATACCGTTACTATTCAAGAAAAAATTGTTTAGCACAAGACGAAGCAAGTGATGATTTCTATTATAAAAAGAATTTCAAGTTATCAGCAATGTTCTTGGTATTCTTTATTGTTTCAGAATCAATTATGGCTTGGGATTGGATTATGTCATTAGATCCGCATTGGTTCAGTACATTATTTGGATGGTATGTTTTTGCCAGTTTCTTTGTTAGTGGTATCACAACTATTTCAATGGTAACGCTCTACTTAAAATCAAAAGGATATTTAGAATATGTGAACTCTAGCCACATTCATGACTTATCGAAATTTATGTTTGGTATTAGTGTATTCTGGACGTACTTATGGTTTTCACAATTTATGTTGATTTGGTATGCTAATATTCCAGAAGAAGTTACCTATTTCATTACACGAATTAATGATTACACCTTACCATTTTGGGGTGCAGTTGGTTTAAATTTTGTATTCCCTTTCTTAATTCTAATCAATACCGATTTCAAACGTGTTGCTCCAATTATTGTAACGGCTGGTGTTGTAATTTTGTTTGGTCATTATATTGACTTTTTCAACATGATTATGCCTGCTACAGTAGGCGACCAATGGTTTATTGGCGTATCAGAAATAGGATCCGTATTGTTCTTCTTAGGCTTGTTTATTTTGGTTGTTTTCAATGCGCTTACCAAAGCACCTTTAACACCAAAACGCAATCCTTATATGGAGGAGAGTAAACATTTTCATTATTAATATTTAAAGAATAAACAAATGACAGGTTTATTAGTAGTTCTTGTTGTAGTTTTACTAGCAGTTGCTTTATGGCAATTAAGCAAGATTTTTGCTCTTACTCAAATTGGAAAAAAACCCGAGGGAGAAGTAGTAAATGTAGCCAATGATAACGATAACCGTATTAACGGGTATTTGTTGTTCGGTTTCTTAGGTTTCATTTATTTGATTACAATTATATGTATAGTTAAATATGGTGCCTTTCCTTTGATGGATAATTCCGCTTCTGAACACGGTAAAGAAGTTGATCAATTGATGTGGATTTCCATGATTTTGATTTTCGTTGTTCAAACCATAACACAAGCTTTATTACATTACTTTGGTTATAAATACAGCGGTAAAAAAGGACAAGTAGCTACCTATTTGTCAGATAATAGTAAATTAGAGTTTATTTGGAGTTCTATTCCTGCTATCGTTTTAGCGGTTTTAATTTTCTTTGGTTTATATGCTTGGACAGACATTATGTTTGTTAATGAAAAGGAAGAGAAACCTATTGTTATAGAAATTTATGCCCAACAATTTAAATGGACCGCACGTTATGCTGGAGCTGATAATGTTTTGGGTAAAGCAAATGTTCGTTTAATAGAAGGTGTAAATGCTTTGGGTGTAGATTTAGCCGATCCAAATGCTCAAGATGATATTGTAGCTGATGAGTTACACATCCCAAAAGGTAAAAAAGTGATTTTCAAAATCCGTTCGCAAGATGTACTTCACTCTATGTATATGCCCCACTTCCGTGCGCAGATGAACTGTGTTCCAGGTATGGTTACCCAATTTGCGTTCACACCAATCATGACAACACAGGAGATGCGTGATACAAAGGCAATGACCGAAAAAGTTCACCATATTAACGAAATTCGTAGTCAAAAAAGTAAAGAATTGGAAGCTGAGGGTAAACCAGGCTTAGATCCATATACTTTTGATTACCTACTTCTTTGTAACAAAATCTGTGGTGCTTCTCACTACAACATGCAAATGAAAGTCGTTGTTGATACGCCTGAAGAATATAATAAATGGTTAAAAGAAAAAACGACCTTAGTTCAAGCTGTAAAAAATGCTGCTAAAGAAGAAGCTGCAACAGCTGCGGCCGAAGCAGGTAAGCCTGTTGACACCGCTGCTACCAAACCAGATACTACTGTAATAGCTACTAAATAATTAGAAAATTATAATTGATTGATATCATATGAGTCACGCACACGACCTTCACACTGACGATCATGCACATGATCACCACCACAAGGACACTTTCATAACGAAATACATTTTTAGTATTGACCATAAAATGATTTCCAAACAATACTTGATTACAGGTATAATTATGGGTATCATAGGTGTGGGAATGTCTCTTTTGTTCCGTATGCAATTAGCATGGCCTGAAGAATCTTTCAAAGTATTCAAATTCTTCTTGGGTGAAAAAATGGCTCCAGAGGGAGTTATGACCAATGAAGCTTACCTATCCTTGATTACAATTCACGGTACCATTATGGTATTCTTCGTATTAACTGCTGCATTGAGTGGTACATTCAGTAACTTGTTAATTCCGTTGCAATTAGGTGCGCGCGATATGGCTTCAGGTTTCTTAAACATGATTTCCTATTGGTTATTCTTCTTGTCAAGTGTAATCATGGTTCTTTCTTTGTTTGTTGAATCTGGACCCGCTTCAGCTGGTTGGACTATTTACCCACCTTTAAGTGCTTTACCTCAAGCTATCGCCGGATCTGGACTAGGAATGACATTATGGTTGGTTTCTATGGCTGTTTTTATTGCATCATCACTTTTAGGTTCGTTGAATTATATAGTTACCGTATTAAATTTACGAACTAAAGGGATGACAATGACTCGTATGCCGCTAACTATTTGGGCATTCTTTATCACTGCAGTAATTGGAGTTATTTCTTTCCCTGTATTATTGTCAGCAGCATTGTTGCTCATTATGGACCGTAGTTTTGGAACATCTTTCTTTTTATCCGATATTTATTTAGCAGGTGAAGTTTTAGATTACCAAGGAGGTTCTCCAGTTCTATTTGAACACTTATTTTGGTTCCTAGGTCACCCCGAAGTATATATTATTTTACTTCCTGCTCTAGGGATTACTTCTGAGGTTATTGCAACCAATTCACGTAAACCTATTTTTGGTTACCGAGCGATGATCATTTCTATCCTTGCAATTGCATTCTTATCAACTATTGTATGGGGTCACCACATGTTCATTTCTGGTATGAATCCATTCCTCGGGTCAGTATTTACTTTTACCACATTATTAATTGCAATACCCTCTGCGGTTAAAGCTTTTAACTATATCACAACTATCTGGAAAGGTAATCTTCAATTAAATCCCGCAATGTTATTCTCTATCGGGTTGGTTTCAACTTTCATTACAGGAGGGTTAACAGGTATTATTCTTGGAGATAGTACACTTGATATAAATGTTCACGATACCTATTTCGTAGTTGCTCACTTCCACTTAGTAATGGGTATCTCTGCTTTATATGGGATGTTTGCCGGTATTTACCATTGGTTCCCTAAAATGTTTGGAAGAATGTTGAACAAGAATTTAGGCTATGTACACTTTTGGGTAACTGCTGTTTGTGCCTATGGTGTTTTCTTCCCGATGCACTTTATCGGTATGGCGGGATTACCACGTCGTTACTATACGAATACGAACTTCCCAATTTTTGATGACATGCAAGATGTTAACGTTGTAATTACAATGTTTGCTCTAATCGGTGGTGCATTCCAATTGGTGTTTATCTATAATTTCTTTAGTTCAATTTTCTTTGGTGAAAAATCACCTCAAAATCCATGGCGTTCTAATACGCTTGAATGGACAGCTCCTGTAGAACACATGCACGGTAACTGGCC
>Ga0315905_10000880_pt1 | contig 32795 bp, 25 predicted proteins | sample LakEriMetagenome_5_FD_203522 | JGI IMG/M metagenome (GOLD analysis project Ga0315905, IMG submission 203522) | Freshwater fungal communities from buoy surface, Lake Erie, Ohio, United States - Buoy 4 MA121 | ecosystem: Environmental > Aquatic > Freshwater > Lake | place: USA: Lake Erie, Ohio... | reverse complement strand
CATCTCCTGAGGATTTCAAAAGATGGCCAAATCGAGCCAATCGTCTCCAAGCGAGTTTTCGAATTCCCACACCAAGTTGTCGTAAACTCTAAGGATCAGATCTGGGTAAGCGATGGGTACAAAAAAGGGATCTGGTCTTGGAAACTTGGAGAAGAACCAAAGCTCATTGTCTCCGGTGAGCCGTTGCAAAATCCTGTCGGTCTGTTTCTCGTCGATGATCAACCCGCGATCGTCGATCCGCATGCACAAGCCGTCTTCAAATGGACCGAAGGCGGTTTAGTTAAATGGTTTGCCTTTGAAAACAAATAGCATAGGCGACCCTTGCGGCATACTGGTCACGATCGAAGGCTGGGGAGTGAATCTTGCTGGTTGCTACGGCAACGCGCTTCTTCCAACCCCTAATGTGGACCGACTTGCTGCGCACGGTACGGTCTTCGATCAATTCTGGATGCACTCGATCCATCTGGAACCGAATCTAAAAGCGATCCTCCAAGGGCTTCAGCCCAACTGCTGGCTAGTCGCTAGCGATAGCCTCCAAGCGATCGGAATGCTCCGTCAACTTGAGGGTATCGACCGACTAGAGGTCAGCCCCACCTTGCAACAAGAGTCCTTTGAACGACTCCTTACGGAATCTCTGGAGTGTTGGCTTGAACAACGCCACAAAACACCGTTTCTATGGATCCATTCCAAAGGTTTGCACGGGACCTGGGATGCACCCTATGAATTCCGAAAGCTCATGTGCGACAGTCAGGATCCCGATCCGCCCTTAGATCAGGTCCCCCCAGAGCTAATCCTTTCAACCGATTTCGACCCTGATTTGCTTTTTGGTTACGCCTGCGGTGCAGGTGCGCAGTCGATCTGCATAGATCAAGGTTTGGGGCTGATCCTGCAGACTCTCCATGAGTTCGGTATCTCCGAAAATTGCTGGATCTCTATTGCCGGAATACTTGGGTTTCCACTCGGTGAACATCATCGCGTTGGACTTAGCGATCGATCGAAGGGTTTCATCAACGGCAATTACCCCATCGCTGACGCATATTCCGAACGTCTTCACACACCCTGGATCATTCGACCTCCGCAGGAAATGGATCTAGGGGTTCGAATAAGCCAACTTCGCCAACCGAGTCATCTTGGGCGTTGGGTCGAACAGATCACCCAAGGAGGCGGTAGTTTGGATGCGGATGAGACGAGCCCTCGGGGCCAGTTGGCTTGGGCAACCGGAGTCGACGAAATCGCGTTGTGTACCGAGCGGTGGAGTGCGAGATTCGATACCACCGGAAATCCAGACGGCAGGATTTCGCTTTCCGACGAACGCCTAGGGGAGGTCTACTGCTTTCCTGAAGACCGCTGGCAACAAAACGAGATTGCCAATCGTGTGCCGGAGGTCCAACTACTTCTACGTCAAATAGCCTCACTGTTGCTCGATGCCGTTCCAAGCGTCGACCTGCACTCAAGCGAGATTGAAGCTCTGCTCTCAGACCTGCAATCCTTTCGAAGATAACCTCTACGTCGGACGAACCGAAAACCTTTATGCGAAATACGATCAATGCGCTTGTACCAAATCCTTCGGAGCCCATCGCCAGGGTGTACATGCCGCGTCCAAGCAGGCATCCGAATATCTTTCGAAAGAGAATCGAACGGGCCGAGGGGAACCCGCAACCTGGAGATTGGGTAGCCGTCTACGCGACGGATATGGACCCTAACGAGAATCAACAAAAGCACGAGCCTCTCCTCTTTGGATACGGGATCTATAACCCTAGATCCGAGGTTGCTGTCCGTCTCTACTTTTGGCAAACTCAGCTTCCGACTCTTGCCGATTGGGATGCGCTTCTGAGCCAAGCAGTCCATCTTAGACACCATACTCTGCAGATTCCGAAAACCACCAATGCATATCGAGTCCTGCATGGCGAATCGGATGGATTTCCTGGACTGGTCGTCGATCGTTATGGGGATTGCCTAAGCGCCGAGGTTTTTAGTTTGGGTATGGCCCAACGCGCCACAGAGATTCTCGATCGCCTGCATCCCTTGCTCGGTACCAAGCATGCATTAGTTCGCCCCTCTCCTCAGTTCACAAGCCAAGAAGGTGGAATCTGGCAGGATTCGAAGTCTGAACATTTTCCTGCGTACGTGACGATCGAAGAGAATCAGGTCAAGTACCGGATCCATTTTGGTACGGGACACAAAACCGGATTTTTCTGCGACCAACGGGAGAACCGCGCGATCCTAGCAAGTCATGCCGCCGGGAAAAGTGTGCTCGATGTTTGTTGTTATTCCGGGGGCTTCTCCGTCGCGGCCGCGAAATCCGGCCAAGCCTCCGAGGTTGTCGGAGTCGATCTTGACGAAGAAGCCTTGGTCATGGCCAAGAAAAACGCCGATATCAATGACGTTCGAGTTCGATATGTCCATGCGGATGCATTCGCCTACATGCGCGATATGGCTCGAAACAACAAACAATTCGACATCGTCGTCCTCGACCCTCCGAAACTCATTCGATCCAGGACCGAACTCGAAGAGGGAACCCGCAAGCACATCGATTTGAACCGTCTTGCGATCCAACTGGTCAAACCCGGTGGAATCCTACTGACCTGCTGCTGTGCCGGACTGCTCGATGGCCCCTCGTTCATGCAAGTGGTCCAAAGTGCCGCCAGGGCTACCGGAACGAATCCCGATGGAACTAGAGCGCGGGGCAGGGTCGTTCAGATTTTTGAAACCCGATCGGCCGCGATGGACCATCCGGTCGCAACTCACTGTCCGGAAACCGGGTACCTTAAAGCCTACTGGTGTAGAATCCTCTAGGTCTTCGCGGGGGAGTCAGCATTCATCAGGGGCGTCGTAGGTCGTCCCCAGATTTAGCAGTCGAGGCCATCTCCCAATCGCCGAGCCTCGATTTCGAATGGATTGTCCCAATAGGGATCTTTTCGCTGGAGCATAAGCAACAAACCAACTCCAAGATACATCGGTACAAAAAGCAATCCCCATCGTTGGTATTGATCCACATGGACTCGTTCATGGTTCCACGTCTCGATGAACGTTTCTTTGTCCCGTGCCAAAATCGCATGTCCAAAGGTCATCGCAGCAGCACCACCTAGCACGGGCGCCCTGACAAGAAGGCGTTCGACGGCTGGCCCAAAGACTCCTATGGTGCCTCGATGAACGATCAGACTGCGACTGCCCCGGATGGGAATCAAGTACACAAGAAGCCCCAAAAGGGTGTAGGGTGAGGGCCACAGGTAGCACCAGAGTGTCTGCAACTGGCTCCAAAGACGCAGGCTCAACACTTGGATTACTCGATTGCACTTTTCTTGCGAAGAAGGCCTACGATCAGTAGGATCACCGCCAAAGCCCCGAAAGCGATCAAGGCTGGGCCATTCGAAAAGAGGAACGAACGATAGACGTCTCCTTGTTCTGCCAGCAGCTTTCCCTTCTCTTCCCATCCGAGCCAATTGGAAAGGTCCAAAGCTTCCAACCATTCCTTTCTAAAGTTCAAAAAGGAAATCAAAACCGCCGCGATCGCTCCGCCGGCGATGTATCCGGAACTGAGCAATACCGTAGGACTCGAATCGTCCTCTTTGTCTTTCGGTACTCGATGGAACGAATCGACCAACCAGCGGATGATACCGCCGACAAAGATGGGAGTCGAAGCAGAAAGTGGCAAATAGACCCCTACGGCAAACGGCAAACTGGCCACGCCACTGAGCTCAAGTGTCACGGCGATCACGACACCGATCAAGACCAGACCCCACGGGAGTCTCCGATCGAGAATGCCGTCGATAATCAATTGCATCAAGACCGTTTTGGGCGCATCGAACTTGCTTTTTGAAACATCTCGCCCTTCGTCATCCTGCTTCAAACTGCCGTTGATCGCAGGATCGACCAGATACACCGGGGTCCCTTGCTCATCGAGCAAATACCTCCCTGGCGGCACAGGCTTGTCGGTCTCGGCTCTGCCGAGATTCAGGACATAGTACTGGCTCTTGTCGTTCGAGTAATCCCCCGAATGCACGTTGTCTTTCGGTAAGCCAGTGACATCGAGCTTGATATCCTGGTAAGGCTTGACTGCATTTTTGCTGTAGGTGGTGTTGGCTTCGTTCAAGGCTAAGAGAACAAGACCAACGACAAGTGCGCTGGTCAGTGCACCGATCAGGATGGCGATCTGTTGGGACCTAGGGGTCGCACCGATCAAATGACCGGTCTTCAGAGCCTGAGCAGTACTGCCGCCGTTGGAAGAGGCGATGCAGACCACACCAGCGATCGTCAGGGCGGTAAGCTTGATTTCTTTGTTGATGCTGAGCCATCCAAAGCCGTCGAGCGTTAGCAAAATCAGACAGGTCAGGAGCAATGTAGCGACAGTCATTCCTGAGATCGGATTCGACGACGAGCCGATTTCGCCAGTCAGACGCGAGGCAACGGTCACGAACAAGAACCCGAAGACGACAATCATTATAGCGGCCACTAGACCTGTGAACCCGAAGCCCAAGCCGAGTTGCGGCACGGCCATCAAGGATGCCACGAGAATAAGACTTGTAGTGAGCACTAATGGAATGGGCAAGTCCGTATCGGTTCGGAGCTTACGGGCTCCTTGGCCTGATCGGCTTGAGACCAAGTCGCGAAAGCTGGTCAACACTGCCCCGAGAATCACTGGCATGGCCTTGATCATGCTCAGGATTCCACCGGCTGCGACTGCCCCTGCTCCGATGTAGAGGATGTAGGAGGACCGCAATTCACCGGGCGACATGTCCCGAATCAGCTTCGTACCGGGTTCGACGATCGTAGTTAATCCCTCGCCAAAAGTCACAATCATTGGAGCGATGACCAAGTAGGCCAGAACGCCACCTGCAACCATGATGCTGGCGATTTTTGGGCCGATGATGTAACCGACTCCGAGCAAGCTCGGCGCCACTTCGATCGAAAGCGCAGCGCCTTTGAGTCCAACGGTTTTCCCCGCCACGGTTGAGAATAGAGGCATGGACGCCTCTTCTCGCCAGAATTTAAGTGCCTGCATAGCGAACTGGTAGAGGAACCCAAGTCCGAATCCGGCGAAAACCATCGAGGCCGTGGCCCCCCCCTTTTCCCCTGCCAAGAGGACCTCTGCGCATGCCCTTCCTTCAGGAAACGTGAGCTTGCCGTGCTGCTTGACAATGAAAGCTTGTCGAAGCGGGATCATCAACAGGATCCCCAGCAACCCGCCGAAGATGCTTATGGTCATAACCCGCACGACATCGATATCAAAGCCGAGCAAAAGCAGAGCTGGCATGATCAGTCCAACACCAAAGGCCAGCGACTCACCTGCCGAACCGGTGGTTTGGACGATGTTGTTTTCCAGAATAGTGGTCTTTCGAAGCCCAGTGACTTGGCTGATCGCTCGAAAAAGGGTGATTGACAAGACCGCGACCGGAATGGAGGCCGATACGGTCAGACCGACTTTGAGCACCAGATAGATCGATGAAGCACCGAAAACAATTCCAAGCAACGCTCCGATGAGCACTGGAAACCACGTCAACTCGGGGACATTGGATTCGTCGGCGATGTAGGGTTTGAAGTCGGACTGGTTCTCTTGCATGCGACGAGGCCTTATTCTTCCCAAACCCTACCAACTAAACCCGAAACAACATGGCGTTCTATACCACCTAGAGGTTATTTCACGCCGTGCATCAACTTGTTGACGAAAGGTGAAATCACCAGATAGAGCAGTCCGAAGCCTGCACCGAGCCACCATAGTTGTGTGAACACGGTCGCATACTGATCCATGTTGCGAACTTCATTTTCGCCATGGCCCCCACCGCCTTGGGATGCCAACGCGGCGATCAAACCTGCGAAATAGTTCGCCATGGCCGTGGAGAGAAACCAACCCCCCATCGCCATACCGACATCGCTCGGTTTGGCTAGTTTAGTGACCATGGACAGACCGATCGGAGAGAGGCAGAGCTCGGCGACGGTATGGATCAGGTACGTGACTCCGAGGATAGTCCAAGCGACCTTAGCGTTCGGAGCAGTCCCCTTGATTGACCATACCAACACGTAGAAGCCCAAGCCGACACAAAACAGTGCGATCGCGAATTTCGCTGGAATCGACGGATTCATCCCCTTCTTGTCGAGCCAAGGCCAGAGCATGGCAAACAAAGGAGCAAGAGCGATGATGAAGAATGCATTGAAGCTCTGGAAGAGCGAGAAGTCAAAAGGAGACTCAACGAAGTCTCTAGCGAAAAAGTTCAGTGAGGATCCTGCTTGTTCAAACAATGCCCAAAACAGAATATTGGCCACGAACAGAACCAGCATGGCGATGTAGCGTTGAAGCTGTACTTTCTCGCCACTTTGGATTCCGCTGACGATGAAATAGACGATTAAGCCGACCATCATCGCCATCAGTACGTAGCCAAGCAGAGTGCTCTGGCTGAGCAATAGAAAAATGATCGGAACAATCGCCAAGGCACCAGCAAGAACGATCAGGATCGGTCCGAGACCTTCACGTCCTTTGGGGGGAAGACCGACGGCCCCTAGCATCCCCTTATTGAACTGGAAGATGATGATCCCGAGAATCATCCCGATTCCAGCGGCGAGAAAACCATATTGTCTACCGTACCACACACCAATCATCGAGGCGCAGAGGATCGGTGCAAAGAAAGCGCCGGCGTTGATCCCCATATAGAAAATGGTAAATCCCGAATCACGACGTGGGTCCTGCGGTGAATAGAGCTTCCCAACCATCGACGAAATGTTCGGTTTGAACAATCCGTTACCCGCCACCATGATCGACAGTCCGATGAGGAAGGTATTGAGATCTTTGAAGAGAAGCAGAAACATCCCGACAGCCATCAAAAAACCACCCAGGAGGATCGAACGCTGGTATCCCAAAAATCGATCTGCGATGAGTCCCCCGAAGATTCCCGTGGCGTAGACCAATGAAGTAAAGCCTCCGTAGGTAAGGCTTGCTTGCTTCTCAGCGAGGTCCTTGGTCAAACTCCCGAAAAACGTATCCGCAACGTACACGGCCAACATGGCGCGCATCCCGTAATAACAGAAGCGCTCCCAGAATTCGGTCGAGAAGAGCATCCAAAGCGAACTTGGATGACCCAAGAATTCCCCCGCCGGAGGTGCGACGTAGCCGGGAACTTCGTTGGTCGAGAGACTTGCCCGTTGGTCGGATAGATCTGAGGACTCGTACGGATTGGTCTCGCTTGGGGTATTACTCATCCAAAAAATCTCCTAGGCCTTGACTCACTGGCTCAGTTTCAAAAAGGTTTTCGTATCTGTATCAAATTACGCAGGTAACACACTTTTCATCTTCTTCAGACCCACGGTGGCATTCTCAAGCGGATCCAGCTTCCAGTACTCGCGATTGAAGAGCTCCAAAGAAAGCACTCCGTCGAACCCACTTGCCATAACCGTCTTTAGGATCTGGCCAATCGGAGCGATACCGTCGCCAGGGTAGACCCGATCTGCATCGGAGATCTTATCTCGCACCATGTCCGGATAGTCGTTCATGTGGAACACCGGAATCTTGGTCCCAGCAAGCAACCCAAGGTCGTTGAAGTTCGAGCCCCCTTTGTACAGATGGTAGACGTCGGGCAGCACACAAGCATCCGGGTGCTGGGCGGCGGCCGCTACATGCAACACCTCCGATAACTTCGATAGATTCTTGGAGAATCCCCATACCTCGAGCATGGGTAGACAACCGACGGCTCGCCCAAGCTCGAGCAGGGCTCGATAACGCTCGCCAGCGACATCGAGATTGAGCAACTCGCCATCGACGGCTCCCGCAGGAGGGGCCGCAATTCGCTTGCCACCTAGAGCCACCACAATCTCCATCTCCTTCTTGGCCTGCTCCAACGCTTTTTTGTGTGCGTCCATGTCGGTCAAGATCCAAGGTGCAAAGGCAATCGCGCTTTCGAGAGTCAATCCCGAATCAGCGATCCGCTTTCGCAAGTCGCTGAGATTGCCTCCGCCAGAGGTGTATTTGTCGACATCCCTGAGCCAGATCTCTAAAGAGTCGTACCCTGCTTTCTGAGCGATGGATACCTGTTCGACAATCGGGATGACTTCGCCATGAATGGTGCTTGTATTCAGACAGTATTTCAATTTCGAAACTCCAGAGAGGTTGGTTGAGGGCGTTGATGCTTGGGAGACCAACGAGGAATTCATGGTCGCTCCAAGGACCACGGCTCCTGCGGCTAAGTTGAACACATCGCGTCTGGGAATCCGGCCGGATTCGCGATGTGGTCCGAGTGTTGTTTCAGGCTTGAACGGGGAATCGTCTTGAGTTGCCATTCTTCTTGTATCGAGAGAGTTGCGGTCGGCTGCGTTTGGAAATCGCTTTTACGCAATGCAGCAAAACGAGGATTGTATCAGATTTCTCAGGGAATATCCCTGATGCGAAGGCTCCCTGGAACGAATGCCAGCGCGTAAGCTCCAGCGATCAAACCCAGCAGCAAGTCGCCGGTCAGGAGAATATAGCCCATTCCAAGCAGGATTGTAAAAATGACCCCTAGACTCCGAAACCTTCGATTGCAAAGACATACCAAGCTTAACGCATGAAGTATCAAGAACGCCAAGCCGATGCATTGCCCGAGCTCAGCGCTCCTGGATACTTTTCCGAACCACCCAGAGCCTTGCTCCGAAAGCAGTCCAATTGCTTCCCCGTTCCACCAAACCGGTTGCTGGAGCATGCTGGCAAGCGACAATCCAACCCATAAAAGCCAATGGATTTGCAGGCATCGTAGGCCGATGTTGGCAAGCACACTGTATCGATCTGCGGATTCCTTGTGCGAACGCTTTTGCAAAAGCGACGCACCAGGCTCCATGGCCAAATAGAAAAGCCCGGCTGACATAAGGACCTCCGATGGCATCGTCAACCAAGGGGCCCGATGATGAACCATCATCATGCAGACCCAAGCCAAGATCGGAGCGCCGCGATGTCCGATTCCCAGGAACATCAAAACACTCGCCAAGAATCCGATCACGCAAACTGCCTGGCCAGCCAACGGACTGGTAAGCCAGTACAAGATGGACCAGCGGTATTGGCTACCTGTATCTGGCATCCCTTGGCCGATCAAATACCGACCCGCATGGGATCCCAGCCAGCCGTCGCCCGAGAGCCACTGGGGAACCCAAAACAGATAGAAAACGAATTGGAACGCAATGGCCAGCGCAAAAAGCTGCCTTACCCGGTCCATTGTGCGCAAAGTTACAGGTGAAAACCAAAACTCGTTCCAGGTTTCTGGCAGTTGCCTGAGTCCATGCAAGAAGCTCGCCAGTTCAGTTCGTTCCACGCATAGCTCCTGATTCCGCTGAATCTCTCGTGCCCGTGTTGCTCGCACCCGCCGGATTATTCGACGAAGTTTGAACTTTTGTTCCGGGGATTTTTGTCGCGGGGACTTTCGTCACGGGGACGGTCCTGGTCGAGTCCATCGAAGGCACCAGTGTCAATTCCCCGTTTGCCAAGGGAATCACGGTTGCCTGATAAAGCATCCCGTTGCCCTTGCCCGTGGAGTCCTTGGCAGTAAAGCGAATTTGGTCGATCTCCAATCCCTGGGCTCTGGCTCGCTGGACCAAAGAAAGAGCGATCAATCCGAAACCTTCTTCATCCTCGTTGCTCGCAAGGGCGCCTGCAAGTTGCGAAAGACGTCTCCAACGGGCGTCCGAACTGGCCGAGTCGATCCAGGCAGTCCACGTCCGGCTGCTGCGGTCGCTGCGGTAGTCGATTTGGACAGGCCGGTCGAACGATTCCGAACCGACCATCGACATGGGAAGCAACTCGGTGTACCAGCCCAATCCAACGAGGTATGGCTGCATCTTTATAAGCACATTGTCGGCAATCGGCATGCGACTCAAACTGTTGTTCGAGAAGTAGACCAACGAGATCAATCCGAAATGAAGGACCAGGACGACCGACACCGCGGCGCGCAGCCAAGCGGGCCATCGGATGGTCCGACCGTTGGTATCCTGTTCAAGGGCCATACAAAATCCTAATCTGAGAAAACCATCTGGCGAATTTCACTCTGGAATATCCCTTCGGATCGAAACCAATCCGGACTTCTGCTAAGATACTCCCAGCAATCTGTACCCGGTTTGTACCCGGTCAACGATGGCTCCCATCGATGACCTATGTGCACAGCGAGCTCAGTGCACAGCGAGCTCAGTGCACAGCGAGCTCAGTGCACAGCGAGCTCAGTGCACAGCGAGCTCAGTGCACAGCGAGCTCCGTGCACAGCGAGCTCCGTGCACAGCGCGGTCGACTCCAAACGGCCGGGAGCTAATGGTAATTCGGAAACCTTCGGTACAAAAGGTCGCCTTAAGCGACCTTGGAAGAATCGACCGAAGAAAACGATCCAAGAAACCGACAAGACACAGCAATACTATGGATCCCAGAAGCACACCAAGCCCCGAGCCAACACCGATTCGCAAGGACCAGGTTGTCATGGAGCTGTCAAGCATTCCTTGTTGCCCTGTCTGTAGTGGCAAACTGGTCGAAATACGAGCCAAATACCACTGTAGCCGTTGCCACAGGATCTGCGAGACCTGCTGCGAGGGCGGCCGCGGTTAAGCCTTGACGCTCCAAGCCTACAGGCCATAGACTCTAGAACTTTTCTGACCACTTTTAGACGGGATGTACCTGTGCCAGCGACTTGTGTGATCGGCCTACAATGGGGAGATGAAGCCAAAGGGAAACTTGTCGACCTTCTGGCCCCCAACTACGACGTAGTGGTTCGTTACCAAGGTGGCGCCAATGCAGGCCATACCGTGGTGACGGGCAAGGAAGTCTACAAGCTGCATCACGTCCCATCGGGAATCCTTTCGAGCCACATTCAGAACGTGATCTGCCCAGGGGTGGTGATCGAACCGAACATGCTAATCCAAGAACTCACTGGGCTCGAGTCGCGTGGAATCAATCCTCGAAGCAATCTGATGATCAGCGAGCGAGCTCACGTGGTGATGCCTTGGCACATGATCGAGGATCGAGCCATCAACAAAACCGTCGTCAGCGGCGAGAGCATAGGAACAACCAACCGCGGCATCGGACCTTGTTATCGCGACAAGGTGGGGCGAACCCATGCGATCCGCATGGCCGACCTCGTAAGTCCTCTGTTAGCGGACCGAATCCGGGAGATTGTCCACGCTAAGCGTTCGCTCCTGGCCCCTTTGGCCAGCCCCGAGGACATCGCTCAACTGGACGCCGACAAAATCATCGCGCTTTGCCGATCCTGGGCCGATTCTCTCGGAAGCATGATCTGCGATACAACCTACTTTCTCCACGATCAACTCGATGCGAACAAGAAGCTTCTCATGGAAGGAGCCCAAGGCTCCTTGCTGGACATCGACCACGGTACATTCCCATTTGTCACCAGCAGCAACGCATCTGGCGTCGGGGTTTCGAGCGGATCGGGCGTTCCACCCCGTTCCATCGAGCGTATGATCGGAGTCGCAAAAGCTTATTCGACTCGCGTCGGCGGTGGCCCCTTTCCAACCGAATTGCTCGACCAGACCGGCAACAAGATTCGGGAGATCGGACGTGAGTATGGCACTACCACAGGCCGCCCAAGACGCTGCGGTTGGTTCGATGCAGTAGCGGTTCGGTACACGGCCCGCCTCAGCGGTGCGAATTATCTCTCGCTGATGATGCTCGATGTTCTCAGCCATTTCGAAACACTTCAAGTCTGTGTGGCTTACGAACTCGACGGTCAACGTATCGATCGACTTCCAAGCCAAGCCGACACGCTGCGGCGATGCAAGCCCATCTACGAAACACTCCCCGGCTGGAACCAAGATGTTACCAAGGTGCGGACACTCCAAGATTTCCCGACCAATGCCCGCAAGTATATGGACCGCATCTCGGAACTCATTTCGGTTCCCCTAGGAGTCCTTTCGGTTGGACCAGACCGTGAGCAGACGATCTTTCTGATGTAGTCGGTTTCACAAGGTTGGATTGATGGGCATCTTCGGTCGAAAAAAACAGGTCGATAATCAGTCTGGTTCCCTTGAAACCATCGATCCGGCTCGCTTTCCCAAGCACGTTGCAATCATCATGGATGGCAACGGAAGATGGGCCAAAACTCGGGGACTGCCTCGCATCGAAGGACATCGCCAGGGCGCCAATTCCGTCGAAGTCGCTCTGACAACTTGCGGGGAACTCGGAATCCCCTACCTGACTCTCTATTGTTTTTCCAACGAAAACTGGAAACGACCCAAGGACGAACTCGATTTCCTGATGGGTCTCCTCAAAACGTACCTCATCAACCAAACCAAGCGGCTTATCGCCAATGGAGTGCGTCTGTTGGTCATCGGGCGTCGAGATGGATTGAGTCAAGACGTCCTGGATGTGATGGAACAAGCCATCGATCGGTGCAAGCATGGGACGAAACAAACGCTCGTGCTTGCTATCAACTATGGTGCGCGCCAGGAAATCGTCGATGCGGTTCGGGAAATCTCCCAACAGGTCGCTAATGGAACCCTCAATCCCAGGGACATCTCTGAGGCGACTATCTCCCAACACCTTTATACCAACACTCTTCCAGATCCCGATCTTTTGATCCGAACCAGCGGAGAATTGCGAATCAGTAACTTCTTACTATGGCAAATCAGCTACTCCGAGATTTGGATCACTCCCAAAGCTTGGCCTGAGTTCGGCAAACAGGATCTGATCGAAGCCGTCGGCGAGTTCGTCAAACGGGATCGACGTTTCGGGGGATTGGCCTAAGTTAGCTTCGTCGAAGAGCACTCCGAAAATGTGGTCGATCACCAACAATCAATCGCTGGCAATTCTTTGCGGTTTGCTCAGCCTTTTTGCTCTGTACCTGGGCGTCCGGTCCTTCCGGCTATCGCAACAAATCGGCTTGCTCAAGACGCAATTGCAAGTGGCCCAAGGAAATCAACAACTAGCATTTTACGATTTTTTGACCGGTCTTTTGAATCGGCGTGGATGGGATCGAGCCTTGCGAATGCTCGAAGCGACCGGTCCCCAAACTTTGGTGATGCTGGATCTGGATCAATTCAAACAGACCAACGATCGTTATGGGCATCGCGCAGGGGATCGTGTACTCAAGGAGTTCGCAGATCGGCTCAGAATAGGCTTTGAGACTTCCGATGCGATCTTGGCGCGGGTGGGTGGGGAAGAGTTCGCGATTCTCTCAGTGCAGCCCACGGATCTTCTCATCGAATCGGTGGAGCATTGGCTGGAAACACTTAGGGGATCTCCATTCCGAGACGGCCTGCACTCGATCGTCATTCGATGTAGCCTAGGGGTCGCACAGCGCACCGAGGATGAGTCGATCGAGGATTGGCAAGATCGAGCCGACGGCGCCTTGTACAAGGCTAAAGAGTCGGGGGGGAACTGCGTGCGTTTGGCCTGAGTTTCCATCCAGGGCAAAGGCATGCTCAGTGTTCACCGGCAACGTGAGGATCAATCGGCAGTGCGCTTCAGGATGTACACTACATCTTCGGTGGTCTCATCGACCTCGATCGGCTCGTCGATATCGTAGCTGAAGTCATAGGCGGCCTCGATCGTCCAGGTCGGTACCTTTTTGACCAACGCAGCAAACTGCTTGTAGGTGTAGCTTCGAAGCACCAAACAATCGTCGATTCGCATCGAACCGGTCGGTCGGTAGATATCGAAACGAATGTTGAATCGCTCAACGCGAGCTTTAGGATCTTTATCCCGAGGCCACATGCGGGTGTTGACCTGCAGGTGACCGCGCCGAGCGGTCCAACTCTCCTCATCGGTCGTCGGGCCGACGAGCGGGGTTAGGTGGAAACCCAAAGCATAGATCCCACCTGGTCGCACTGCCGACGCCATGGCTCGCAGGTGCTTGACGGCTTGCTGCTCACTGGAAAGATGCCGAAAGGAGTTGATGGTGTTGAACGCAGCATCATAAGGCTTTTCGACAGGGAAATCGCACATGTCAGCGACAAACGCCGTGGGTTTGATCTCGTGCCGTTTGAGTCTCTTGTTGCAAAATTCGATCGCCTTGGAGTTCAAATCCAGGCCAGCGCAGTGATAGCCACCTTTGATCATGCGGTACAGCAATCTACCTGTCCCACAGGCAGGTTCCAAAAGCCGCTTCGTCTTGCCCTTGACATGCTTTCCAAATGCCGCCTGAAGGAACTTGTACTCAGCCGCCCAATCGCTACCGAAAATAAGATCGTAGTAGACGGGGTGATCGTAGATGCTTTCTTCGACGGTTTGCATGGGTTGGAACTCGAGGAAGGGGTTGGGACCTTGCTAAGAGTCGATAGAATAATCGAAGCCCAGCTTCCTATGCATAGGGGGACGGAGCTTGAAGCAAGGTTTTCTCCATTTCCCGATCGGCTTCGAATGTCCTGCGGCAGTTTTCAGGCACGACAATACCAGATTTCCCACAGGACCAACTACCGGCACAGTTTTCAAGCGTCCCTGTGCCACAACCAACTCCACCTGCGACCCCGGGAAGTCGCCGGCCAAAAACTCCTCCACTCGGCAATCGAAATCACCCCCGAGCCAGACTATCGATCCCCTAGCTTCGATAGCTTCGGCAACCCGACGGAGTTCTTTAGCATCGAACGCCCCCACGCCGAAATGTGCGTCCACTCGTTCTGTGGCGTCGAACGCTCCGAGCCCCACTTTATTCCACTCGCTGGATTTTCTATCGGCGATCTCCAAGCCGATATCCGACAAGCAAACACCTCCGAGAGCCGTCAAGCTCTCGAATTCCTAAGTCCCTCGCGCTACTGCGCTATCGACCCACAGTTCGAGTCCTTTCTGTCTTCTGCCTGGGATCCAAACTGCGATAGCCTTGTCCTGCTCGACTCGATCAATCAACTCATCCACCAATCCATCCGCTACGAACCCAGCTCGACCGATGTGACAACTCCTTCCCTGACGGCTCTAAAGAATCGGGTCGGAGTTTGCCAAGACCTCGCCAATGTGTTCATCTCCTGCATGAGAACCGCCGGGATTCCAGCCCGCTATGTCAGCGGTTACCTCGTCACGGTTCCCGCTCCAGGGGAATCCAAAAGGATCGGTGCCGATGCCTCTCACGCTTGGGTCAGCGTTTTTCTCGGCCACCTCGGTTGGATCGATTGGGACCCAACGAACAATATCCGCGCGAATTGGGACCATATCACCCTTGCTTGGGGACGTGACTATGCGGATGTGCCACCCATCCAAGGTGTCTACGTCGGGGGCGGCGATACGCTGCTCGAAGTCGCCGTGGATGTTTTGCTAGCAAACGAATCGCTAGCAAATCCTTCAAAAGATCTGGAATGATCTTGCCCTGAGTGCAATCAATTTGGACACTGCCAAAGATGGGATTTCGGGATCCAATGGCCCCGAAGCGGTGGGCTAGTTGAGCCTAGGATGGGATCAAGGAGGATCCGGATGGTTGCAAGAAACCGAGCGACAACGAACTTACTCTGGATGCTTCTAAGTTGGACAACTTGTGGCATTCTAACGGCCCCTTTGGCCCTGGCTCAGGTGGGGGATTGCCTAGCGATTGTTTTTGTCGATCCGGACCATCCAGATAGCCAATCGATGGAACAAGTCGCGGCACAAGCCATCGAAATGGGCTGGGCCATTCGCCGCGTCGATGCTCGCCGCGAATCGCATGTTACCCAACGGTGGCGCATCCACACCGCTCCGACAACGGTGTTAACGCAAGGGGGTCGGGAAGTCGATCGCATTCTCGGACCGGTGAATTGGACCGAACTCTACCGGAGAATGATCCGTTTCTCAGCACCCGATTCGATCAGGAACTCACCGCTAGCCCCGAACGGAAGTAAGCCCAAAGTCGATGTCGACTCGCTGGTTCCTATGCAGCGCTCGGTGGCTCCCCTAACCCCCGAGCCTTTGCCATCGGACCCTGCCCGAGCCACAGTACGCATCATGGTCGACGAGCCCGATTCGCACGCAATCGGCTCGGGAACAGTGATCCAGTGCGATGCCCAAGGCGCCGTAGTGCTGACTTGCGGACACCTTTTCCGGGATCGAACTCCCAAGTCGATTATCACCGTCGAACGCTTCGAGAACGGAGCGCCAGTAAAGTACGGGGCCGAATTGATCGACTACCAAATCGAAGACGTCGATATCGGCCTTTTGCTGTTTCACCCAAACCAAGCCGTCCCCGTCGCCCAAGTGGCACAGCATGTTGAGCACCTTGCGCAAGGGGATCCGGTCTATAGCATGGGATGCGACCACGGCCAGGCTCCTTCGAGACGCGATTCGCAGGTGACCAAGCTGAACCGATACCTCGGTTCAGCCAACATCGAAACGGCTGGCGCACCCGTTCAAGGTCGCAGTGGTGGAGGGTTGTTCAACCGCCGCGGCGAGCTGGTCGGAGTCTGCTTTGCAGCCGACACCCAACTCGATGAAGGACTCTATTGCGGAATTTCCGTTGTCCAAGATCAACTCAAGAAACTCGGATTGCTCAAGCTTCCGAATTCTCCTGCCGCTAATCCTGAAAGGTCACTTACAGTACAAGCCCCGACGACCATGACCGTGATTCTAACCGACTCCTCGGGTAGCACTCGTCAATTGACAATCGACCGTCCGAGCGAACAGCTCATCGATAAGATGCGGCAGGAATCGCAAAGAAATCTTCAAGCCAACGCGCAGAATCAAGTTCGCTGGAAACTAACCAGTGCGCCAAAGTCCCTTCGATGAAAAAACAGTTACACCAACGATCAAAAATCGACGCGATACGCCTATTGTTCCAGGGCACGAGCTTGAGCCTCGCTCTCGGAAGCTTGCTTGCTTTGGCTTTGCCAGGATGCGGCACCACCAAATCCGTAACGGCAACCGAGCAGTTGCTTATGTCCGACGCAGTCGATTCGACCATTTCAAAGATCGACTTCCGGCCATTGACCGGCTACAAAGTCTATCTCGATACAACATTCATGGCGTCGGCGGGTAAGCCCATTCCGGGCGTTCCTATGCAGGCCAACCTGGTAACATCGGACTACGTCATCAGCTCAATTCGTCAGCAACTGACCGCCGCTGGGTGCCAGATTGTCGACACCAAAGACGTCGCCGATATCATTTGCGAAGCTCGATGTGGAGCCCTGGGTACCGACGGCCACAACGTGACCTATGGTATTCCAGCGCTGAATATCTTCGGCGGTGCTTCTTCTTTGATGGCTGCCGCTCCAATGCTTCCGACCATCCCGGAGGTCTCGATCGCTAAGAAAGAGGTGAAAAGCGCCGCTTCGAAAATCGCTGTGTTCGCCTACGACCGTGAAACTAGGGAACCTCTGTGGCAGTCGGGAATCGCGCAGGCTGGCAGCAATGCCAAGGATACCTGGTTTCTTGGGATCGGTCCCATCCAGCAAGGATCGATCTATCGCGGCCCTAGATTCGCCGGACGTCGATTCAATGGCCAAGGACCTCTCAACGACGAAATCCCAAGAGGTTATTCGCCAAATGGAGTGGACCCTCGCTCGCAAATCACCTTCGCGCATCCCTGGTTCGATCCGGACCGTGCCAAAGCGACCGATCCGTCGGAACCCTCGAAACCCTCAGAGGGCAAGGACCAGGGGTCTGGACTCTTGGCAAAACAACCCGATGATGCCAAAGAGCCTTACGGTGCCAAAAAAGGCGTCAAGGCTCGGTTGACCAGTGACGCCCGTTAGATTCTCGCCGAATTCGTTGCGATTGATTTAAATCGCATCGTCGCGACGTTCGCCTGTGAACTCGACTTCACCAGCGTCATTGCCTAATGAATAGTCGATCGATCCTTTGATCTTATCGCCCTGTGGGCTTCCCATGAAGTCCGCCTTAATGCGGGACCCTTGAAAGTCAGCTTCCACCGTGAATGTCAGTTCATTCTTTTCGATCTTCACGTCCTTGGCGTCGATCTTGACGTCATTGCCCAACGCATAGTTTGCCTTGAGCTGATCACCCTCTTTGGTGATCGTCAAGATCGGCTCCATGACGTTTCCGTTCGCATCGATACGAAGTTTCCATTTGCCGACGACGTCGTCGGCTTGGACGCTTCGCGTCGCGGTCCAATCGAGATCTCGACTTCCTGCATCGGTGGAAGCTTGAACGGTGCCATTGAGAGTGTCTTTTTTGACCGTTCCGTCAAATACCAGTTTGACATCCATGCCTTGGTAGTTGATCTTGAATTCAAAACTGACTTTATCGCCGCTGACCCGTCCGTTCTCGATATCGATTTTGCGGCCAGAACTGCTTTGGTACTTGCCCTTGAGCGCCTTGTCCTTGGAGTCCTTGATGGTCTCTCCGAGCGTCAGCCGTACTTGATCCTTGAACTGTTGGCCATCTAAATCGTATTCCCATCTCCATGTTCCCGAGGGATCGACGATGGCCTTGGCTGTGTCCTGGGCAAGTCCCATGTTGAGGCACTGTACGACGAACATTGTAGAAATCAGGGCTAACGACAATCGAGTCAATGAGCCTAACGAGAGGGCCAAACGCATGACAAACTCCTATAAAACCGAGTTGCAAAAGAATAGACAGGTAAAAAGTATTCTAGTGCCTCAGCGCATCCTTTGTAGCTCAACTCAGGCCAAATAGTCGATCGAACCGTCGGCTTGGTCTTCCGGAATACCGACGGTGTCATCGGCCTGGCCTTGAGCAGATTCCGGAACGGAGGAACTGGCTTGCGACGCTCGCCGGGGCAATTTGCCATTGCCGTACCGCTCGGAGCTGAGGCCAGCCGCAGCGGCTTGGTCTACGGTTCGATTCCTGCGAATCGGTTCCAACCGCGAGGTGTTTTGCGGCAAATCGATCGGTCGAGTCATCGGGGCGTGTGATTCCTACACCTGCCTAAGCAGGCTGGTTTATGGGGCTTCAAGGAGCACTTGGTCGAGCGAATCCCGCAACGGCATCGGGGGGCGAATCTGAGGGTTGCTCGTCGTTCCACCGACTTCGATTCGCATCCAATTGGCGTTTGGGTTTTGGGTGAAGGGTCGAACCAAAGCTCCGACAATGCCGCGTCGACCTACATTTGCGACCAATTCTAAATCCAATTCTCTCCGGAAATTCACAGATCCCCTTCCTTGCATCGAGATCAAATCGCCATCGAGTTGCAGGCTCTTGATCGGAATCCGATCGCCATCGATTCCGAATTCAACATCCGCAGAATCGAAAGCACCTTGGTCGGGGCGAACGGCCAATAGATTCAATAAGCGAATCATCGCGGGAAGCTCATAGAGATTCGCACCTCGCAACCATGCCCTGCCAGCCCCAGAAACCGCATTGAGGTTGTCCATCGATCCGTCCACATCGCATTCGATGAACAGGCGTCCGTTGGCCGCCGTAACGGTCTCTCCAAGGTCGACGAGCATTCCGTGAACATCGGCGTCGACTAATCGGACGCGAAGATGCGCTCGGTCGCCGTTGAGCGGTTCAATCCCGCTGAGAAACAGAGTGCCGCTGAGGGTCCGAGCTCGCATATCATTGTCACTAATATCCATGTTGGGAAACTCGATCGGCTGAACAGCCTTCGGACCGAACCAACTAACCGCACCTTGGTCTCGTCGCTCGACCAAGCTGTTTCGGACATTCGATTGGAAAGACGCCGATACGACCGGTGCCTGTGAATTCATGGGATTTGCAGGCGTACTGCTCGATGCGATTCGTCGGCCCAAGGGATTTTTCGTATTCCAGTCGTTCGCATCGCGACCCAAATAGAGGACGTTATGGCTCAATGCAAAGGGCCCTTCAACCCCCGTTACGGCAACTCCCCGAACCGACAATGCATCGAGAGCAAGTGAGCCATAAGCGGTGGTTGAATGATTGCTGTTCTCGCCTGAGATCTGAATGGTCCCTCGCAAACCTTTCACGTGATCGATTCCGATCGACGCATCTTCCAAGTCCGCTCGAAGGTTCCAATCCCTGAGCAGTGAGGCGTGACCCTCCTCCGGAGAGGCCACATACGTCGATCCAGTGATACTAACCGGACCTCGAAAACCCCAGCGTGTCATGGGCTCGCGGAGGACCTGGGGTAAACAACCGATGAGCACTTGATCGACGACCAAACGCGACGTGGGAAGCCAGTTGAGCATTCCGTCCCAAGATCCATCGCTATGGAGTCGGATTTGACCGTTGGTCTCGACGCGGCTCGCATCATGGATTCCAGAGAGAGATCGAATGTCGATCCGCCCTGGACGGAAATCGACCACACAGTCGATCTCGTGCATCGCATAAGGAAACGAGAGCGGATGGAGCGACATGCCTGTGATGCTCCGATCGCTATTTCGTGACTCTTGGATCGCCACCTTCAAATCCATCGGTGATCGCAAATTGGGGCGCTGAATTTTGACCTCTACCCTGTCGATCGATCCACTCGGTTGCAATTGAACCCACAGATTCCTAGCACTCGTGGGTAACGCTTGCTTGAGCTCTTCGTCAAGAGACACTCCGAAAGCCTGGAACACCAGGTCCACCGATTCGAGACTCGTACTGCTGCAATTGGCAACCCCGGAGCCCTGGATGCGGGCCCCATCGTTGCGTCCAACAAAGTCTTTGAGCACTAATCGATCGTGGTCCAATGTCGCTTGTCCGTTGATCTCGGTGATCGGATAGCGAAACCCATCGTAGCGGATCGAGCACTCCGAGAAGGTCAATTCAAGCGACCGAGAAACGATCTCAGGTCTATCGCCCGATCGGACAAACCTAGCTTTCTTGACCAATACCGTACCGGTAGGATGCAGCGAGTTGGCAAAGCGTTGGAACCCGCTCTGAGGTTGACCTCGCGGTGTCAACGCTTGGAGCAACGGCTCGTCAATCGCGATCGGTCCATCGGCCGCGACACTCATGTCCATGAGCCACCGAGGCTGGGACTTCCAAAGGGTTAAAGACCCATGAAGCTTCTGGTTTCCAGCATAAGCGACCAAGTCCGGCGCGTGGACCACCCCCTTGCGATACTCGAAATCGCCAGCCAATCGCTGGATTGGATAAGGGAAAAAATCTGCATGGACCGATCCGTTGACAGCCCGTACAACCACATGCGGATCCCAATCCTGGCCGTTGTAGGCTATCGAAGCGCTCGCATCGACAATTCCTTGTACACCCAGCCGTTTCCAATGCTCTTGGATCCCCTGAGGCAGAGCATTGTAGAGCTGCTCATCGAGCGCCAAGTTGCGGACCCCTACCTTCGCAGACAAAGGTGCTCGCTCGCCTAGTCCATAAACATCGCACTCGAGCGACACCGAAGCACGACCCGATCGACCTACGGTATTCCTGAGTTGAAGCAGATTCCTGTTGATGTACAAATCGCCGGAGATCTGGTCCAAAGGGTAGGGCACCTCCGGATGAAGCAACCGCCCCTGTTGGATCTGTACATGTCCATTGAAATCCGTCTGCTCGCGATCCTTGACCCAACGAAACTTGGTATCGAGGCGACCCGAAAACCCCTCGAGCTTGTCAATACGCTCTCGGATCACTCCCGGCAACTGATCGCTCAACTGCGAAGAGTAATCCAGCTTGGAGATCGTCCCCTGAACATCCCATTGAGAAGCGGCAAGGTTTCCTACTGCATGGAGCTCAAGTAAAGAGAAATAACTACTCGATAACGTAGCCCGCATCTCATGGCGCAAATGGTGCACCAAGGGATCCTCTGTCGCAATAGCCTGCTCAATGAAACTGCCTTGAAGGTCGTGACAGATGATCTCTCGTCGCTGCTCACCCGTGGGATGCCCGATGCGCAAAAATCCAGAGCGGACTTGCACCGTAGGTATCTTGATCGACCCAGAAGGACCACGGAAAAGCTCTGATAAACTCCAACTTCCATCCGATTTAGGCCAAATGCTCAACTCCAGCCCATCGATGACGATTGTGTCGACTATCGCCTGACCTTGGACGATCCCTACCAAATCGATCGGCCCATTGCACTGCACCCTGGCGATCTTGATGACGTCCCGCATCCCCTGTTCGGTCGATTTGCAGACGCTCAAGCCGTCGATGAGTATCGATTGGCCCGGAACCAAACGGGCACGGTCTACCCTGATGAAATGCCCAGGAAACTGCTTCCGTAACCGGGTCTGGATCTCAGTGGTTAACGTGTGATCGACCCTGTCGAAAACCACATAGTAGGCCATCAGAGCCGACGCGCACAGCAAGAGAATCCAACTCAGGCGCCCGCCCGCTTTGGATCTGGTTATGTCAGCTTTCTTTAAAGGCTCTGCTTCCGACGGCATCCGTTCCGTTTCCTGCTCGATCCGTATTCGACTCTGCCCTAGGGATTCGCCCCTCGGGGGCTCTTGCCATGAATCTAGTCCAAGCGGCACTCAGGCCGATTCCCGCCAAACCACACAGTATCAACACACCCGGTTGCCTGTACCGTACCGATCCGACAAAGACCATGTGAAGCAATGCTAAGTAAACGCAAGGTGCGATGAACCAACACGCCTCGATCCATCGCCTGCTGTCTGCACGCAAACTCCACAAACCCACTGCACTCATGATCAAAATGAACAAGTAACTGACAGCCTCCCAGAGAACAACCATGGGATTCGACAATTCGCGCGCGGTAGGAAACGGCGACCAAGTCTTCCGAAACTTTATCAATCCTAGACGAAGAGCGTCAGATGGATTTTCACGTGCCCAGCCCCAAGCCTCCTGATGCAACCGCCGGTCAATCCGCCACTCCAACGTCGATTCGACCTCGGAAGACGAGTTTGCTAGCAATGCCTCTTCTCGGAGGATTCGTTGCATCGCTTCGATTGAAAACGCCATGTTTTCATCGCTCGAGCCACTAGCTCCTGCGTGCCACCCGTCGTACAAGCTTGCTCCCACCTGGAGTGTCGAAGGTACAAACTTTCCCGTAATCGCGTAGTTTCGCACCCACCAAGGGGCCATCACACAGCACATGATTCCGAAAAAAAATATTCCCTGCAACAACCAGTTTCTCCATAAAAACAACCCGTCTTTATTGCTAGCAAACGCGACTAGCGGGAAAGCCAACCCTGGCCAGAGCCCCCAACTAGGCCTTGCTAAACATGCCAACCCCAATGCGAAAGCCGAATAGGCAGTCGCAAGCCATCGCTGGGATGTCCAGAAATGCGAACCATCTTGATCTGGATTCCGTAGGGTCGATCGCCAAAGCATCCAGCAGGATAGGACCATCAGTGGGGTAGCTACCGCCTCGCTCAATACAAAGATGCTCATCCCCACCGCACCGCAGTAGGTCGCCGCCAAAAGTCCAGCGAAAACACCGGATGCGGTCCCTGCGATGCTCTTGGTCCATCGCATCATGATCCAGACGGTAAGCCCTCCCAGGAGACACCCAGCGATCCTCGCACCGAGCACAAAGGGAACTTGCGCGGGCTGCTCGGAAAAGCAACGTTCGCTCCAAGCGAACGGAGCTAGAAATAAGGGGTATGCCGGAGACCGAAAGATCCTGGACTGATCGCTTCCATATTGGTATCGACCCTCAAGTGCTAAATTCGAGGCGATGGTCCAATACGTATGGCTGTCTCCGAACTTCAACGTTGTGTCGTGCAAACTGCACTGCGATTGCCATACCCATGCCGCAACGATCCTCAGTGCGATTGCAAAGACCACGATTGCCGCAGTCGATCTTCGAACGAATTTTATATCGATCTTCTCGATGCTCAAGGTTTCCGGGTCCTGGCCGTAAGTTCCATATCTGCTGTTAATCGAATGGCTGTGAGGATTGGCTCATAGGCGTTGAGCGACGGCATCGTCGACTCGATTATTTTAATTCGATCGATGGGAACCGTATTGGTCTCTAGGAATGAATCGATCGGAATCCAACGGATCGAATCATGGTATTCCACCCAAAGATGAAGTTGATAGGTTGGTCGGATACTCGAAGGTTCTGCACGGAATCCGATCGCAACGCGCGCTGGGATCGACAAACCACGCAGGGCACCCGTCAGCAAGATCGCTTGGTCCATTGCATCCCCTTTGCGATTCCTCAAGGTGCTCGTAGCCGACTGGAGGGTGCGGTCGAGCTCGGTACGACCGACGTTCTTCGATATCCAAGCTCGCGTCTTTGCTGCAAGGACTTGCCGCTGCCGGCTCAGGGTATTCGAAACTGTGTTTGCCGAGGAATCGGGCGTCGCAATCTGCGAGGAAAGCCACCGCTGGATTGTAGGCTCCTTCCAATCGATCACTCCTGTAGATACCAATGCATCTTGCCCGGGCAAGTCGGCAGTGTCTTGAACTCCATCCTCTGACACCAAACGGACCTGGACGTCCCATGTTTTTTCGTTCACTCTCTCGACGGTTTGATTGGTTTTGCTGCTGATCGATCCGTCAGGTCGCAAGAATTCCGATGCGATACGGAACCCACCCTGCTGCGCATCGGGAATCTTCGCAAAGGACCCTAGAAGCGGAAGGTCCTTGAACGCGGACGCATCGAATTCCTCCTTGGAGATCACATACCGGGCTGTGACCGGATCGCAGTCAAAGGACAGGCGGTCCATACCAGCGGTGTACGACTTGCGGACAATCCCGGTACGATCCGTCCAGAGCAAGGAACTCGTCGTACGCCCCTGGGTAGTCGAACGATTCTCAATCTCAAGTCGGTCGGCGAACTGACCCTCGAAGTCTACGGTCTGGCCCTCGGACAGTCCCTCGAGTGAACTTTCTGTCACGGCCATTTGAAAAGGATCGAGATACCTCACTACACGGACTTCCTTAAGCTGCATCGGCGACTTGCGTAGCGATTGCTCAATGGCAAAAGGGCCTCGATAACTCGGGTCCCACGGAACGCTGTTGCTCGAAACAACTCGATCCTCTGTAGTTTGAATACTCAACGCGCCGTCTTGGACGCTACCAGTGAATTTTCGCTTGACAATACCTGTATCGATGTTCCCCTCGATACCTAACAATTCGCCATCGAGCTTTTCAAGGGTCCTTAGGAAAACCGTTTGATCGATCGGATCGGAACTCTTGCGGCTTATCCGAATACGGCTTTCGGCCTCCAGGCACACCAGCGTAACGGACTTCGTGTCCCTAAGAGCCCCAAACTGCTCGACTCGTTTCGGGGTCGCTATCTCGATGCTTCGTCGTGTGTAACCGACAGGACGATTCCCCAAATAGATGATCTCCCACTGCAGGATAGGCAAACTACCCGTATCGATCCAAGCCCCTCCCAGGTTCGATTGCTGTTGGGTCTCAGAGGCCACGGCCGTTTCGGTCTGTGGGTTGCTAACGTCTCCCGATGGGTTCAGAGCCGTCGTTTCGGACGGAACGGATTTCTCGGCTTGGGTCTTGGTCGTAACGCTCGCCTCGGGGATCACCGGGGGCGTGACCTCAGGCTCCGCTTCTACCGTGGGGAGCCCGATATCACGGACAAGTTTCTCTCGCGATGCGGAAGATCGAGCATCGTCAACCTCGGTGAGATCTGGGCTCGAATCGCAACCGATTAAATGAAGAAAGCAGATGGCAAGGACAGAGGTGCCCAGGATTCGCAAACCCAGAATAAGCAAACCCAGAACTAAGGATCTGGGTGGGTGAAAACGGCTATCGGTCATCGTCGTGGACTTTCGAGCGCTGTGGGAAATCGCGTTGAATTCGAACCACTGATGCTTATCGAGTTCCATCCGTTCGGGACTCCAACCATTGGAATCGTACTCTTGGATCTAAAATTCGCGCTGTTCGGGTCGTAGCGATCGTAGCGAACAGAAAAGATCGAGAATTTACGGACTTTGTGAGCTTTGCGGACGAGCCTGACCTATTTTTGGATATTCCGGGCGAGTTCGATTCAAGTTTCGACGACCCGAATGACCATTCCATCTCCCAATCGTTAAATCATTATGGGCTTCCCAGGCTTTCGTTCCGGTCAGAGCAAACGCAATTTCAGCGAGTCTCGATCGACCCCAACCTCGAGTTTTGCATCCCTTTCGCCTGACGAACTCGAGGCGCACATGGAACGTGCTCGCTATGGAACCTTCGAACTGACCGACGCGATACGCCCATCTTACAATATGCAGATTGTCCCGCGCCAGGGCTTTCGACACGATGAGTACAGCGATCCAGACTCCAAAACCCGAGTTCCGGTGATCCTCGCCTCAGCATCGCGTGAGCGACTATTCGACCTGTTTGTCGACCTCGTCGGCTGCCTTGGCGATGTCGTCAACGTCGTTCTAGAGACCAGTCACCATGGCGATACCGGTGAGCACCAGGATTTCATTCGAGAGCATATCGATGTACCAGTTCTCTCAAGCCTGTTGTACGAATTCGAAGACATCCTCTTGAATGATGGATGTACGGGGATCGCTGTGGTCAACCCGCAGCGCAAGCAAGAAATTCAGTTCGATGAACACAAGCTCCTGATATGTTACGGATCGCCACAAGAACTCTACGAAAGGGTTCTTATCAAGCACGATGTGTACCCGGATGGAAATCTTCGGTTTATCACCGAAGCCGAGCATGTCCACAGCAGCACGGATCGATACATCGATCAGTTCGATTCCTTCCAATACCGCTTGGGGATCGACGGGTGTTTTCAAGACGATACCCATTTCGAAACCTAAACGAACCCTGACGGATTACTCTTGATCGAAGAAAATCGAATCGACATTTCCGCGCAAAATCTGTGTCCCCAGGTCGATAGCAAACGCCTCCGAACGGCCATTCTGCTTGACGATCGTCTCAGCAAGTACTTGCGCCAGGATGCGCTTGTACATGCGGTATTTCGGAAGGATGAATTCAAGTTTATAAGCGTCGCTGTAGTAGCCGATGATCTTGTTCCTGGGAATCGCATCGATTCGTGCTTGCAAGTCGTGGCGAATGAACGTTGGGGTGTTGCTGTACCACCAATGTCCGTTTGCAATCACATTGGGGAAAATCCAAGCGTAGTCGACAAGCTCTTGATTGCTGACCGAAGCGAGTACCGAGATCGGAAATTTCACTCTCGGAAATGCGTTGAACAACGCGCTGTACTGGATCATCGACCATCGCGAATCATACAAGTCCTGCCCTTGGTAGACTCCTCCCGGATATACCTTGCGATTCACCCCAATCATCAGATCGAACGGCAATTTCATGTCATCGCAAAACTCGGCCAATCGCCAGAAAACCCAATAGGCGATCGTCTCTCGATCGGCTTGCGATGGATCTTCATTTAAAACTAGACGTTTCAAGGCGGCTTGGGCCGATTCATCATCGACGGCCATGGCTCGCGGTGCAAACCAAGGTGGGAGCGAGATCGCGCAAGCTCGAACTTGGTTCTGCTTGAAATGGGTAAACAATGAACCGATCGCGCTTCGCAAGTCCTTCAATGTTCCGACGGAAACGCCCGTCGCTCTGGCCAACCGCTCGCGGGTTGTTGCCTGGGCTAGGTGAAAAACCAAATCGTCGGTACGAAGGCAAGGTACGTAGCGGTGGGTGTCGAAGTCATCGAGTGGGTCGTCGAAATCATTGGTCAGAAAAATCCGCTCAACATGGCTCTTGCGCAGCACCTGCTCTTCCCAGTCGGGTTGCCCCATCTTTTTAAGGGAAAGTTCGTAAAGGTCTTTCCAGTTACCCCGATCGATACAATCTCCATCGAAACCGAAGAGCTCTCTCGATAGCTCGACGAACCAAGACCATTGAACCGAATGATCGATGTGGTGCAAATGGTCGAACAACCGTGCTACCTTCTCCTCAGAAGAAATCCCCGGCTCCTCAATCCGCTCGCGGGGCATCCCGGCACTGTGTGCTAACTCGGTATAGTAGTGATATCCAAGCAAATCGGAGATGTTCGTCGAGGCTGGCGAACGCGGATCGATATGCGAATGCGGGTCGACCAATGGGACCCTGTCGAGGGCTTCAAATAGGGTATGTGTCAAAGTCATCGGGAAACTCGTATCTAGCAAGCAATAGGGCAAGGCGGAGAGAACTGGCTCGCGCCGATCCTCCGATTGTACTGAGCACGGACAATTCCACACAAGACGCCTAAACTCGATCCTCTGGCACTCCCAGCTAAGGAGTTGTTTCCAAAAGGATTCCCCTGGACCCTTTTTCGTCGGTTATAATCCGGGTTGATGTTCTAATCCAACTTGAGAGGTAATGATGAAAGCCCTGATCATTGCGATCCGTTTTCTGCCCGTGTTCGTTTCCTTGTGCTTCCTGTTGACCCTTGGGACGGTAGATCCATCATGCTCTCTTTTGGGCGCAACCGAGCCTGAAAGCAATTCTTGGTTCGTTGGAGCCTCCAAGGTGGACATCACGCCCGATGAGCCGGTGCGCCTGAGCGGATATGCAAGTCGATTGGTCCCGAGTCAAGGAATCGAGGATCGTTTGTCCGCCAGAGCCTTGGTCCTCGCTCCCGATTCTTCGACCCACAATGCACTCGTGATCGTGTCGATCGACGCGATCGGCATCTCGGCGGTGATGACCGAGCGGGTGCTCGAAAGGGTTCTGCCAACGCTAAAGATTCCTCGTTCGCGCATCGTGTTTTGCACCACCCACTCCCATACCGCTCCGCACTTGGACGGTTTGATCCCAAACCTCTTCGGGGTTCCGATGTCACAAGTGGAGAATGCGGCGATGCTGCGCACGACCCAAAGAACAATCGAGGGGATCTCTAAGGCAGTTCTCGATGCCGCCGCAAACCTCAAGCCCGGTACGGTCGAATATGGGCTCGGTAGGGCTGAGTTTGCCATTAACCGCAGAATGCTCAAGGACAAACAGTGGGTAGGAATTGGAACGGTCGATGAGGGGCCGGTCGATCGCAATGTTCGCATCCTACGAGTGCGGGACCTGGCAGGAAAACTCCTTGCCGTCTCGTACCAATACGCATGCCATAGCACCTCGATCTCCCCGGATGCCAACAAAATCAGTGGCGATTGGGGCGGGATCTCGGCAGCCATTCTCGAAGAGAAGAACCCCGGCTGCATCGCCTTGCCAATCATCGGATGCGGGGCCGATGCGAATCCTAATCCGCGAGGCACGATCGAACTGTCTCGGACGCACGGAACCGAAATGGCTACGTCGGTTCAAGAGGTGCTAGGTAAGGAACTCAAGGCATTGCCTAAACCCACCAATGCGGCTTTCGTTCTGGTCGCATTAGCGAGCCAACGTCCCAACAAAGCCACTCTCGAGGGGATGCAAAAAAGTGGTTCCGCTCACGAACGGAATTTTGCAAACCAATGGCTCGAACTGCTATCGCGGAAGGACCGAATTCCAGAAACGTATCCCGCACCTGTGCACCTATGGAGCTTCGGCAAAGATCTAGCTTGGGTCTTTATGGGGGGAGAAGTCGTTGTCGATTATCAAATCCGACTCGAAAAAGAGCTGAGTCAATTCGCCAATGTTTGGGTCGCTGGCTATGTCGATGATGTCTTCGGCTATGTAGCAAGCGAACGGGTTCGTGACGAAGGAGGCTACGAAGTCGATGGGTCGATGCTTTATTACGGGCAACCAGGACGCTGGGAGTCGGGAACCGAGGATAAAATCGTCGACCGTGTCTTGCAGTTGACCCAACAGCAACAGGCCGCCGACCAACCGCGAAGCCCCGAGGAATCGCTTGCGACCATGGAAGTTCCCGAGGGTTACACCCTCGAACTCGTTGCAAGCGAGCCGCTTGTCACCGATCCGGTCGGGATCGCTTGGGGGAATGACGGTAAGGTTTGGGTGGTCCAAATGGGAGACTACCCACTGGGCGGGCCGAAAACTGGTTGTGTCAAGTCCTTGGTCGACACCGACGGCGATGGTGTGATGGATCAAAGCACCATGTTTCTCGATGGCCTGAACTACCCCGCAGGCGTCTACGCTTGGCGCGATGGAGTGATCATCGCTTGCGCGCCGGACATCTTCTTTGCCAGAGATACCGATGGTGATGGCAAGTGCGATGAAAAGGTAGTGCTGGTAACGGGATTTCCCGAGGGTAATCCACAGCACCGAGTCCATGGATTCACCTACGGAATGGATCATCGGTTGCATTTTGGACCCGGGGGAGGTGCCAATGTTGTGACCGTCACAGGCAACGGCTTGGTCTCTCAACAGCCCCCTAAACAAATGAGGATCTCTGGATCGGACTTGAGTCTCGACCCCGATTCCGGCGATCTACGGCTTGAGTCGGGAGTGACGCAGTACATTCGAACCACCGATGAAGCGGGAAATTGGTTCGGCAATGAAAACAGCCTTCCAATGTTTCATTATGTCTATCCACAGCGTTGGATCGAACGCAGTGGGTACAAGCCCAAGCGACGGTATCAGTTGATTACCAATCCACCGAGCATTCCTCCGGTGTTTCCCCTCAGTCAACAAGCCGACCGATTCAACGATCTCTATGCAATCAACCGTTTCACCTCGGCTTGTAGCACGGTGATCAATCGAGGCGAGGGCCAAGGCGAAGAGATGCGAGGCTTTGCATTGGTATGCGAGCCTGTCCACAACCTCGTCGTTCGCTATGACCTGAAAACTTCCGGAGCAACCTGGGCTGCCAACCGTATCGGCGCTGATTCCAAGAGCGAGTTTCTACGCAGCAGCGACCCATGGTTTCGCCCCGTCCGTATCGAAAATGCTCCCGATGGAACGATGTGGGTCGTCGATATGTACCGCTACGTGATCGAACATCCCGAATGGATCCCCGAGGAATGGCAGCGGCGAATCAACGTCCGAGCCGGGGAAGATCGAGGTCGCATCTACCGAATTCGAAAATCGAATTACACTCCCCGAGCCATCGAGAACCTTTCCGAAAAAGACGACCTCGCGTTGATCGGTGAAATCGCTAGCCTGAACTCCGCAAGATCGGATCTCGCACAACAAACACTTTTGAGCCGATGGATCGGCCGCAACAACGTCGCAACGGTTGCTGCTCCAATCGGCGAGTTGCTCATGCAAACCGATCGCCCAGGAACCCGGGTTCGGCTCGCAAGCGTACTCATGGCCCTAGGCAGTTTCCCTGTCGATCGAATCGATGATTTGGTCGCTAAGAGCGACCCACAGACACTCCGCTTCCTTGCCGAAAACGTCGATGCTCTTGGCCTTGATCCGGATGCCCGACAACGTTTCTGGGCCTCTATACCCCTCGATTCGATCGCCAAGCTGCCCTCCTTGGCGATGGTCGCGATGGTCGAAGCCAGTCACGACAAGGCTCCGCCGATCGATTGGATAGCCAAGGCTCTTGCAAGCCATGCGCAAGATAGTTGGGTCCAAGAATCGATCCATTTTCTGAATCCATCGAGTGTCGATGGTCTTCTGCGCGCGGTACTCCATGGCGATGCAGAGATCCGCAACGTGCAAAAGATCGCCGAAAAGCTCGTTCCCAGGATCTCGCCAGAATATCGTGCTGAACTACTCACTTCGGTTGCCAACGAAACTGGCCCTAGACCCGCTTGGCATTACCTTTTGGCCAAGCAATTTGCGTCGGCGGATTCCTCCGGCTTGGACGAATCTGCGATCGGACGTATCCTGAATTCGGCCCGCGATTGCTTGCGTCTATACCAGGATGACCCCACCCAAGTCGATGCAGGCGGGGTGCTTGCCGGTGCGAACCTGCTTGCTTCTCGGATGGGCTCGACCTGGACCGAGGACCATGCGATGTTGCTCGGAGCACTGGTGCGTGGCGAATCGCTGCCGATCGATTCGGAATTGGCCGTCGGTTTGATGAATCTCGGTGGCCAAGCCTCCGCGCAATTGATCGGTCGGTGGCGGGATTTGTCCCAAACCAGTCGGTCGGTTGTTTTGAGCAAGCTTGGACAAAAGGAATCGGGTGGGATGGAAATTCTCGATGCGGTTCGAAAGGGAAAAATCCCTGCCGCGGATATCGATGCGATCACCATTCAACGAATGCGATCCGATGGTTCTGAACAGGTGTCCAAAGGTGCGATCGAGATCTTCGGACCGGCACCAGGGGCTGACCGACCTGCGCTGGTTCGCCAAGCCCTACTGGGTTGGCCGATAAAGGCTGATGCAAGTATCGGCCAAGTCGCCTATCGCAAGCATTGCGCTGCGTGCCACGAAGGTCGAAAAGTCGACGAGCACTACCAAGAGAGTCTCGCGCCAAATCTCCGAGGACTCGCACACTGGACCAACGAAGCTTGGGCTATTGCGATTTTAGATCCGAACCGATCCGTCGAGGAAAAGTACTGGGTCTTCCAAGCAAGAACCCACGAAGGACAGGTACTGACAGGTTTAAAACTCCGAGAGGACGAATCGAGCATGGAATGGGTCGATAGCAACGGAAGGATCGAGAATCTGAACAAGGCCGATATCTCCGAGTTACGAGAGTCCGAACGGTCACTTATGCCCGAGGGATTTGAACAATTGCTCAGTTCTGAGGAAATCGCCGGGATCATCAGCTACCTCCGATCCAGCGGAACTACCAAAGGGGAATAGCGAATGTTAGGTGCGTTGCCGGAATTCATAGGGCCCTACCGAGTGATTCGACTCCTCGGTCGCGGTGGCATGGGGGTCGTCTACGAGGCGATCCACGAAAAAAACCACGAACGCGTTGCCGTGAAAATCATCTCCGAAGAACTGTCCAATGAGTCGAGGTTCCATAGCCGCTTTGAAGCGGAAATCCAAACACTCATCCGACTCAAACACCCGAACATCGTTCGGCTGATCGGAATCGGTGAAGCGGAGTCCCTGCCCTTCTACTCCATGGAATTTGTCGAAGGGATGAATCTGCACCAAAAGCTAAAGCTCGAACGAAGGATCGATTGGCAGACCGTTCTCGATTGGGCGATCCAAATCGCAGGTGCACTCAAACAAGCCCATGATTTTGGTATCATCCATCGCGACTTGAAACCAGCGAATTTGATGATTACACAGGAAAACACAATCAAGCTGCTGGATTTCGGTATCTCGAAATTGTTCGGTGGCGATGGTTCGACGCAGCCAGGTGCTACCGTCGGTACAGCCGACTTTATGCCTCCCGAGCAAGCGGATGGGACCACCGTCAGCCCAC
>Ga0315905_10000879_pt1 | contig 32803 bp, 28 predicted proteins | sample LakEriMetagenome_5_FD_203522 | JGI IMG/M metagenome (GOLD analysis project Ga0315905, IMG submission 203522) | Freshwater fungal communities from buoy surface, Lake Erie, Ohio, United States - Buoy 4 MA121 | ecosystem: Environmental > Aquatic > Freshwater > Lake | place: USA: Lake Erie, Ohio... | reverse complement strand
TGGCCGGCGTGACCCTGCCGCTGCTGGAGGGTGCGCTCCGGCTGGCCCGCTGGAGCGGCAGGCCGGAGCGGGCGATCGCCGCGGCCACCGTGCTGCCGCGAAGGGTGCTGGGTGAAAAGCGGCCTCTCAGCGAACTGCTGCGGGGCCTGCCGCTGGCCGAGTGCCTGCGCTGGAGCCAGGGCGCTGGCGGGCTCTGCTGGCAGCGGGCCGCCTGAGCTGAGGAGGCCTGACGGGTGCACCGGCCTGGTGGAACCTGGGGGCGGTGGCTGAGGCGCAAGGGAGTGGGGCGTGATGCGATGGGGGGAGGCGCGGCGCATTTGGGATGCGGAGTGCTCCGGTTAGGCGGAACCCCGGCTCCGGCGGAGGCTCTCCTCACCAGATTGACCTGACTGCGGCTGGCTAGCTGACCCCGTCCAACGACGGCTCTTCGGCCGGGGCGGCCCGATCTACAGGTTCCACCCATGCGCGTGCTGCTGGTCTACCCCTGCTTCCCGCAGACCTTCTGGAGCTTCGATCGGGCTGTGGCTCTGATGGGGCACCAGGTGCTGCTGCCGCCCCTAGGGCTGATCACCGTGGCGGCCCTGCTGCCTCAGAGCTGGGAGTTCCAGCTGGTGGACTGCAACATTCGTGCCGTGGACGAGGAGGAGTGGCGCTGGGCCGATCTGGTGATCCTCTCGGCGATGCTCGTGCAGAAGAAGGATCTGGCTGATCAGATCGCCCTGGCCAAGGCCCACAGCTGCCGGGTGGCGGTGGGGGGCCCCTTCGCCAGCTCCACCCCGGATGCCCCTGAGTTGGCCGAGGTGGATTTCCTCGTGCTCGATGAGGGGGAAATCACCCTGCCGCTGCTGGTGGAGGCCCTGACGCGCGGTGACGCCGGAGGGCGCTTCACGGCCGGCGGCGAGAAGCCGGATCTGGAGGCCACGCCGCCGCCCCGCTTCGATCTGCTGGAGCTGAACGCCTACGCGATGATGGCGATTCAGTTCTCGCGGGGTTGTCCATTTCAGTGCGAGTTCTGCGACATCATTATTCTCTATGGCCGCAAACCCCGCACCAAGACACCGCAGCAATTGATCGCCGAACTGGAGGCGCTGCGGAGCCTCCACTGGCGCGGTGAGATCTTTCTGGTCGATGACAACTTCATCGGCAACAAGCGCAACGTGAATCGGCTGCTGGCCGAACTGGAACCCTGGCAGCGGCAGCGCGGTTACCCCTTCTCCTTCACCACCGAGGCCTCGGTCGATCTGGCCAGCGATCCCGACCTGATCGGCCGCATGACCGCCTGCGGCTTCAACCGGGTGTTCCTCGGCATCGAAACCCCCGACACCGGCAGCCTGAGCGGCGCCGGCAAACACCAGAACACCCGCAATCCGCTGCTGGAGGCGGTGCAAACGATCACGGAAGCGGGCCTGCTGGTGATGGCCGGCTTCATCCTCGGCTTCGATGGCGAGCAGGCGGGCGCCGGCGAACGGATCGTGGCCTTCGTGGAGGAAAGCGCCATCCCCCTGGCCATGGTGGGCATCCTGCAGGCCCTGCCCAACACGGCCCTGTGGCACCGGCTGGAGCGCGAACAGCGCCTGCTGAAGCTCGAACCCCAGGTGGAGGCCAGCCTGCGGGGCCGCTTCGATGCCGGTGTGCAGACCAATCTGCTGAACTTCCTGCCGAGCCGGCCGATGGAGGAGATCGCCGCCGAATTCCTCGACGCCTTCGACCGGCTGTATGAGCCCGCCAATTACCTAGCGCGCGTACAGCGCTACGCCAGCCGGCTCGGCCGCCTTCAAACCCGGCGCCTGCCCTCGATCCAGGGGGTGCTCGGCCACCTCGGCCGGCCGGCGGCGGTGGCCGGCCTGCTCACCATGATCTGGCGGCAGGGGGTGCGCCGCCCCAGCCGCGGGCTGTTCTGGCGCTGCCTGCTCGACACCCTGCGCCATCGCCCCCAGCTGCTCGATCAGGTGCTGTGGATGTGCCTGCTCAACGAGCACTTCCTTGAGTACCGCGCCCTGGTGCGCGAGCAGGTGCAGGGCCAGCTGCGCTGGAGCCAGGCCCATCCGCACGCCCTCGTGGCGGCCTGAGACGGCCCCTAGGATCGGCGGTCCGTCCCAGCCCCAACCATGCCCGCCGAACTGCACGACGCCACAGCGGGGCAGACCGCGGCCAGCAGCCAGGCGGCCCAGCCAGTCCAGCAGGCCGATGCCAAGCAGGCTGATGCCAAGCAAGCCGAGAAAGCGGAGGTGCAGGCCTACTTCGAGAGCACCGGCTTCGAACGCTGGAACCGCATCTACAGCGATAGCGAGGAGGTGAACAAGGTCCAACGCAACATCCGCATCGGCCACCAGAAGACGGTGGATGAGGTGTTGGCCTGGCTGCAGAAGGAGGGCAACCTGCCCCAGCGAAGTTTCTGCGATGCCGGCTGTGGGGTGGGCAGCCTCAGCCTGCCCCTGGCCCAGCTGGGGGCAGGCTCAGTGGCCGCCAGCGACCTCTCGGCGGCGATGGTTGCCGAAGCCGAACGACGCGCCCGCGCCGCCGGCATCGGTGCCGAGCAGCTCAGCTTCACCGCCTCCGACCTCGAAAGCCTGCAGGGCCGCTATGACACGGTGATCTGCCTGGATGTGTTCATCCACTACCCCCAGGCGGCCGCCGAGGAGATGGTGGGCCACCTGGCCGGCATGGCCGAGCATCACCTGCTGGTGAGCTTCGCCCCCTACACCCCCCTGTTGGCGTTGCTGAAGGGCATCGGCCAGCTGTTCCCCGGCCCCAGCAAGACCACCCGTGCCTACCAACTGCGCGAGAGCGGCATCGTGGCCGCCGCCGAAGCCGCCGGCTTCAAGCCGGTGCGCCGCAGCCTCAACCAGGCGCCCTTCTACTTCTCCCAGCTGATCGCCTTCGAGCGGGTCTGAGGGCGGACCTCGCATCAAGGCCGGATCGCTGGCGGCTCAGGGGAGCCGCAACAGCAGCAGGGTGCAATCGTCCTCCAGGGCGCCGCTGCCGCAGAAGCTGGTGAGCGCATCACGCACGCCATCGAGGATCGTCGGTAACGGGGCTTGGCTCCGCTGGATCAGAAGATCGCGGCACGGATCGATCCCGAAGGCGCTGCCCTCGTGATCCTCCGCCTCGCTGAGTCCATCGGTGTAGGCGAACAGCAAATCGCTGCGGTTGAGTTGCACGGTTTCAGACCGATAGCTGGCCTGGGAGATGATTCCGGCCAGCGGCCCGCGGGGCAGCGGCAGCTCCGTGCACTCCCCGTCCTGAATCAGCAGGGGTGGGAGGTGGCCGGCATTGGAGTAAGTGAGGGTGCCTCGGTTCGGGTTCAGATAGCCGCAGAACAGGGTGACGAACAGGCAGGTGTCGTTGCCCTCGCAGAGGAAGGCATTCAACTGTTCCAGCACGGCCTCTGGACCCGTGGCGGTCATGGCCAGGCTGCGAATCAATCCGATCGTGCGCGCCATCAGCAGGGCGGCACCGATTCCATGGCCCGACACATCGCCGATGCAGAGGAACAGCCGGTCGTCCGCGGTGAGGAACGTGTCGAAGAAGTCGCCGCCCACGGTGGCGGCGGGTTCAACCCGACCGGCCACATCCAGGTCGGAGCGGCCTGGAAACAGAGGATGCCGCAGCGGCAGCATGCTGGCCTGCAGCTGCCGGGCCAGGTCGAGTTCCTCGCGCAGATGATCCAGCTCAAGCCGCTCACGCAGGCTCTGCAGCGCCAGCTGATTGATGGTGCGCGCCCGTATCGTGAGGCCCCGCAAGATGTTGAGCGACACTCCCGGCAGGATCACCAGCTGCTGCCAGAAGAAGGGGCCGCTCAGGTGCAACAATTCCGCATCTGATTCGCACCGCACCAGTGCCGACACCGGCAACCGGTCGATGGCGGAGAACTCCCCGATGCATTGGCCCGGCTGGATGGAAATACCCTGACCCGAGGTCGCTTCCGCAGCGAGGTACACGAACAGCTCGCCCTTCAGAAGGATGTAGATGCTCTCGTTGGTCTCCCCAGGCCGCAGCAGGTCGCAGCCAGCGCCCAGCCGCAGCACCTCGCATTGGCTGAGCAGACTCGCCAGCTCGGTTGGATCCACCTCGCTGAAGAGGGGAATCCAGCCAAAGCCCTCATGATTCGGAGGGATGGCTTGGGGCGGGGCAGGGTCGAAGCTCAGGATCGGAGGGTCCAGTGCATCGTGATTCTCAGTTCGTTGCGCCCCTCCTGCACCCTGTAGTGCATGCCATCGCAGAACGTCCTCACCAAGAGCAGCCCGAGGCCGCCGGGACTGGCCTGCTCCAGACTGCCAGGCAGGGGCCTGGGGTCGACTTGGCCGGAATCGAAGGGCTCACCCTGATCGCACACCACCAACTGGACACCGAAGCCGCTCGCTACCGGGCTGGCCCCCAGTTCAAGCTGGATCGCGTGGCTTGCCACAGCGTCGCCCCCATGTTCGACGAGGTTGGCCAGCACCTCGTTGAGGCACAGCTCCAGGCGGTCGATCTGCTCTTGGGGAACCCCCAGGGAAGCCCCGCCGGCCCGCAGCCAGCTGGAGGCTCGACGAAACTCCTGCGGATCGGGATCAATCTCCAGGCAGAGAGCGCAGGACCAGGGGGCGATGGTCATCAAGCTTGAGGCTGTCTGAGGGAGTCCAGGGCTGCGCTCTCATCAAAAAAGGTGGGGATGATCTCCGCGATGCCTACGGCGTCCAGGGTGCGGCGAACGAGAGGGTTGTCGCCCACCAGCAGGGCCATTCTTCCGCCCTTGAGATCCAGCGCCTTAGCGCTCTGGATGATGCAGCGCAGGCCGACGGATGCCAGAAACGAGACACCGGTGAGATCCACAAGCACCGCAATCGGTCGAGTAGCTGCCAGCGCCGTGAAGGGCAGTTCAATCTCGCCGACCCCGATCATGTCCAGTCGGCCGCCCAGGCAGATCCTGCGCAGGTCTTCGCTCAGATCCTCATGCTTAACAAAAACCGTGGTTCCGGCATTCACTGGGTCAGACATATTTTTCCAAAGCCTTAATTTCTCAACCATTCAACAGCAGAACCTCGGCTCGCAAAGGTATAGAGCAACACATCGGCATCGCCCCATTCGCCCCGAGGTCCTGGATGGTCCTGGAGGTTCCTGATGCCATGGTCAGCTCCGATGGGATTCTGGTGTTCACCGTCCGGCGCCATGGATCCCGCACCGCCCTCGCCATCCCGACCGGCCGCCGGCCTCCGGGTGCCCGGGGTCGTCGCCAAGCCCGCAGCGAGGCCTGAGCTCCCCCGCGAAACGGTGGCCTTCCTCGGCCTGGGGGCCCTCGGCACCCCGATGGCCGCCAACCTGCTGGCGGCGGACTTCCCGCTCACGGTGCACAACCGCAACCGGCCGCGGGAAGAACCCCTCGCCGCCCTCGGAGCGCGGCGGGCCGCCTCCCCATGGGAAGCCGCCACGAGCAGCACCCTGCTCTGCCTGTGCCTCAGCGACGATGCCGCCGTGCGCGCCGTGCTCCTGGAAGGCCCCGACGCCGCCAGCGGCGGCCTGGCCCCGGGCAGCCTGGTGATCAATTTCTCCACCATCGCCCCCGCCAGCAGCGAGGAGCTGGCGGCGCGGCTTCGGGAGCGGGGGGTGGCCTATCTCGATGCCCCGGTCACCGGCGGCACCGAGGGCGCCAAGGCCGGCACCCTTTCGGTGCTGGTGGGAGGAAGCGAGCGGGATCTGGAGCGGGCCCGACCCCTGCTGGAGGTGGTGGGGGCACGCGTGAGCCACTTCGGGCCGGTGGGGGCGGGCCAGCGGGTGAAGGCGGTGAACCAGGTGCTGGTGGCGGGCAGCTACGGGGCGGTGGCCGAGGCCCTCGCCCTGGGTGAGCGGCTGGGGCTGCCGATGGAGCTGGTGTGTGAGGCGCTGGTGGACGGGGCGGCGGGCTCCTGGGCCCTGCGGCACCGCTCCGCCAACATGATCGAGGGCCGGTTCCCGCTGGGTTTCCGGCTGGCGCTGCACCACAAGGATCTCCAGATCGCCTTGGCGGCCGCAGCCGCCACCGGGTTGGAGCTGCCGCTGAGCGCGCGGGTTGCGGCGATCGAGGCGGAGCTGATGGCGGCCGGCCACGGCGATGAGGATGTGTCGGCCCTGGCGCGCTGGTTTGTGCCCCATCCGGTGCCTCCGCCCTTGGCTACGCCCTCCCCAATGCCCTCCGCCGAGGCGGCCGCCTGGGACCAGCGCTACCGCGAAGGCCGCGATGGCTGGGAACTGGGCGCTCCGGCACCACCCCTCGACGCTTTCCTGCGTGAGGACCCGCGGCGGCCAATGCCGCCCGGCGAGGTGTTGGTGCCCGGCTGCGGCCGTGGCCACGAGGCGGCCCTGCTGGCGGAGCTGGGTTTCAAGGCGATCGGCCTCGACCTCAGCGGCGAGGCCCTGCAGGAGGCCTGGCGGCTGCATGGGGCAGAGCGGCCCGGGCTGCGCTGGCTGCAGGCGGATCTGCTCGATGCCGCCGCCCTGCGGTCGGCTGGACTGGCCGATGGCAGCCTGCAAGGGGTGGTAGAGCACACCTGCTTCTGTGCCATCGATCCCTCGCGCCGGTCCGACTACCTGGGCGCCGTGACCCGGCTCCTGGCCCCCGGAGGCTGGTTGCTGGGGCTGTTCTGGTGCCACACCCGTCCGGGCGGGCCGCCCTTCGGCAGCGATCCTCAGCAGCTTGCCGATCAACTGCGGGGGGCTGGGCTGATACCGCTGCTGTGGGAACCGGCCCGGGGCTCACGGGCGGAGCGAAGTGGGGAATGGCTGGGGCTGTGGCAGCTTCCCGCCGGGCGGGACTGAAGCCGGGGAGTCGGCCTTCCATCACCCCAGATCCGCTGCAACCGAACGCCAGAGGGCCCGATCCAATCCCACCGATCATCGGCTCGGCGGCTGAGAATCCTGCCGAGGTCCCGCTGATCCACGCGATCCAGCAGGCAATCAGCTGGTTGTACTCGGAGATCCAATCACCCTGGAATGGAGGTCTCAGAGACATCTGCTCAGGCTGCCAGCGTCGGAAGCCCTTCTGCTTTCGCCAGAAGTAGTCACTCGGCGAAATCCATTGCCGCCCACAGGTTCTGGGCCGATTCAGGAGCCGCTGGATGGATCCTGTTCTGGACCTCCTTGCCGGAGCTTGTTAGCCGCCCCGATCCGGCTACCCCTTCAGCTGCAGGGGGTGGGGCACCTCCAACGCCCACCTTTCGCCGCTGGGAAGCTCCAGCTCCAGCCGCCAGGCCTGCAGCCGATAGCCCCCGTCGCCCGGCCTGGCTTCCGCCGCCGCCAGCCCGCCGGGACCGTAGAGGGGATCACCGAGCAAGGGGGCCCCGAGGGCGGCGCAGTGGATGCGGATCTGATGGGGGCGGCCGCTGGCGATCGCCACCTGCACCAGGTCGGCCCTGGAACTGCGCTCCAGCAGGGTGAGGGTGCTGCTAGCGGCCAGATCACCCTGCTGCTCCCGGCCATCGGCGGCGCACCAGATGCGGCCCAGCTGGGGGTGAGGGCGGCGGCCGATCGGCACCGTGATCGGGAGCGACTCCCCCGGCTCCAGCGCCAGCACCCCGGGCACAAGAAGGGCCCGATAGAGCTTGCAGCAACCAGCTGAAGCGGAGGCCGACGCTGACCGCAAGGGTCGATCGACGCCATGCGGCGCTCCTGGCGTCGGCTCAAGGCCATGATCCAGCACTGGATCGGGGAGAGGATCGGGGAGCCCGGCCATCGTGCTCTCCCGCAGGCAGGCGCTCAGCCAGGCCCGCGTTGCCGGCCGCCGCGCGCAGACCAGGAGACCGCTGGTGAAGCGGCCCAGCCGGTGCACCGGCAGCGGAATGCCGCCTGGAGCGCCACAATGGCGCCGCTCCAGCAGCCGCAGCGCCGTGTGCTCCAGCCAGCCGCCGGCCGGCAGCACCGGAAGCCCGGCGGGTTTGTCGATCACATGAAGGTCGCCGTCGTCGTACACCACCGCCCAGGAGGCCGGAACGGCGCCCTCGATCCAGGGGGGGCGGTGCCAGGCCAGGCGATCTCCCAGCGCCAGAGACTGGTCCTCACACAACACCGCTCCGTTGCGTTGAATCTCACCTGCAGCCAGACGGTCGCGCCAGACGCCTCGATCGGAATGGCGATGGCGTGCGGCATAGAAGGCGCTGACCTGCAGACCGACCAAAGCCGGCGGCACCTGCTCGCGATAGATCCAGCCCTGGTTGGGAGCTTCCGGTAGCCAGCCCGCAGGAGCTGGCGGTGAAGATCCCATCGGTATCGGCGTCGGCATCGAGTTCAAGGGCGAGGACGAGTTCGGCGTCGACGGCCGCGGCCGCGGCCCGCGCTCGATCAACCGCCCAGCCAACGACCGAACCCCATAACGGTCTCAACAGCGGGCCAAGCCCCGAGGACTGGGCCTGCCCTTCCCCGGGCGTTTGGGCCTGGGCTCGGAACGGCAACACCGGCCTCGTATCAACCCCTAATCCACCAGCCCATGCTCCAGGGAGTAGCGCACCAGCTCGGTGCGGCTGGCGGTGCCGGTCTTGATGAAGAGGCGGCTCACATACTTTTCAACGTTGCGGATCGAGGTCTCAAGCCGCCGGGCGATCTCCTTGTTCATCATTCCCTCGGCCACCAGCTGCAGCACGCTGGCCTCACGGGGGGTGAAGTCGAGCTTCACATCGGGGGCGGCCTTCTTGACGCCGCCGGTGCCGAGCATGGAGCGGATCTCAGTGATCTGCTTGGCCATGGCGCCGATGTCGGCATCGGCGAAGCGGGCCGCCTCGACCAGCAGCCGCTCCTGGCGACGCACCACATTGCGCACCCGCGCCACCAGCTCATCGGGGTCGAAGGGCTTGGGAATGTAGTCGTCGGCGCCGGCCTGGAAGCCGGCGATCCGATCGGCCGTCATCCCTTTGGCGGTGAGGAAGATCACGGGCGTGCCCCCCAGGCGCTCGTCGCCACGCAGGCGCTTGAGCAGGCCATAGCCATCGCAGCGCGGCATCATCACATCGGTGATCACCACATCAGGCAGCAAGGTCTGGGCTGTGGTCCAACCCTCCTCGCCGTCGTTGGCGGTGGTCACCAGGAAGCCCTCGTCTTCGAGGTAGGCCTTCACGGCGGTGCGCAGGCCCGGTTCGTCGTCCACCAAGAGCAGGCGCACCGGTGGCGCGAGCACGACCTCGGCGGGGATGTTGACGTCGCCCTCGGGATCGGGCAGACCGGCGGCGCCGGTGGGAAGGGGATTCACCATCGCCAAAATCTATCGGGGGCGCCGGATTCGGGCAGCCACTTGACCAGCGCCGTTCCGGCCGACCCACGGCTGCCGGCTCCTGCCCCACCAGAACGGCAGCGCCCCGCTTTCCGACCCTCAGGGGTGGGGCAAGGGCGGCACCGACAGCACCTCGAACTGTTCCGGATGGCGACCATCAAAGCCGAGGCTGCGGGCCAGGGGGCCAAGCCCGGCCGGATCGCGCCCCGCTTGCTCGGGGAAGCAGGTGGCCCACCAGATCTGGTGATCCAGGCGGTTGGCGGGGTTGATCGGGCCGCCGGGATTGAGGGTCTGCACCACCACCTTGGAGGCGGTCACCCCGGCACGGGTGGCGCGGCCAGGCCGGCAGTCGATCGATTCGGTGGTGATCTCGACCCGATCGCTCCATTCCCGCCAGATCTTCACCCGCCAGAGACCCGGCTGGTCCGGTTCCGCCAGCCGCCCGTAGACCCCCAGCCAGTGGGTGCCCTCCCGCATGTTGGTTTTTTCCACCAGGATCTTCAGATCGGGGGGGCGTGGCGCCGGCTCGGCCCGCAGGGGGGTGCCCCACCCAGCGCTAAGGGTGGCTGCGAGAAAAGCTCCCAGGCCGGTCGCCATCCCGGCGCTCAGACGCCCTCCTGCCCAAGGAACCGTCTGAGGCTTCAGGAGCCCTCCAGGACTCCGAGGCCGCCCGCCCAGCCCGGCGGCGCCTGACCCGGCCGAGCAGAGCCGCTCCCCCCGCTGCGACCGGTGCCATCGTTCGATCCCCTCTTCGCCTGGCTGCTCGAGACGTCGCTGGATCAAGGGCACGATCGCCACTCCGTTCAGCACAGCGCTCTGCGCAGGGTTCTGCGCAGAATCCTGGGCTTCCTTGTGCTGTTCTTCCTTCCGTGCTCCGTTCTGGACGCCCTGCTGCGGCACTGACGTGAACCCCAGATGTGTTGCCAGCATGGCCCCATGCTTCCCTATCTCGACCATCAGGCAACCACGCCCTGCGATCCAGCGGTGGTGGCGGCGATGGCGCCCTGGTGGAGCGAGCGGTTCGCCAATCCCTCGAACCGCCTGCACCGGCCCGCCCTCGAGGCCGCCGCCGCGGTGGAGCTGGCCCGCCGCCGGCTGGCCGAAGCCGTGGGGGGCCAGGTCGAGGGGGTGATCTTCACCAGCGGTGCCACCGAGGCCGCCAACCTGGCCCTCAAGGGCGTGGCCGAGGCCGCCGAGGAGCGGTGCGAGCGCCGCCGGGGCCTAGTGACCCTCGCCACCGAACACCGGGCCGTGCTCGATCCCATGGCCTGGCTGGCGCGGCGCGGATTCCCCGTCACCGTGCTGCCGGTGGGGCGCGATGGCCTGGTGGATCTTGATCAGCTGGCCGACGTCGTGGGGCCAGACACCCTGCTGGTGTCGGTGATGGCCGCCAACAACGAGATCGGCGTGCTCCAGCCCCTGGCCGCCATCGGTGCCCTCTGCCGCGAGCGGGGGGCCCTGTTCCACTGCGATGGCGCCCAGGCCGTGGGCCACATCCCCCTGGCCATGGAGGGGCTGGGCATCGACCTGCTGGGGCTCAGCGGCCACAAGCTCTACGGCCCCAAGGGGGTGGGGGCCCTGGTGCGCCGCCCCGGGGTGGCCCTGGCCGCCCAGCAGCATGGCGGCGGCCAGGAGGGAGGCCTGCGGGCCGGCACCGTGCCGGTGCCTCTGGTGGTGGGCCTGGGGGCGGCGCTGGAGCTGGCCCTCGCCGACCGGGAGGCCCGGGCCGAACGGATCGGGGCCCTGCGGGACCAGCTCTGGGAGGCCCTGGACGCGCTGGGGGGCATCACCCTCAACGGCCATCCCAGCGCGCGGCTGGCCCACAACCTCAACGTGGGCGTGGGGGGGGTGGATGGAAGCCGCCTGCACCAGTTGCTGCGTCGGTTGATCGCTGTGAGCAGCGGTTCGGCCTGCAGCCAGGGCAGCCCCTCCCACGTGCTGGCCGCCCTGGGCCGCAGCCGCCAGGAGGCGGCCGCCTCGATCCGCTTCGGCCTGGGCCGCGCCACCCAGCCCGCGGAGATCACGGCCGCCATCACCGCCGTAACCGGGGCGGTGGCCGAGCTTCGCCGCCCCCCCTAGCCTTGGGCTCCCAGGCGTTCTGATCATGGCCCCCAGCAGCGGCGGCTTCGGCGGGCCCGCCATGAAGCGCCTCAACATCGGGGATGCCGTTCACGACGGCTGGACCGCCTTCTGCAGGGCTCCCTGGAGTTTCGTGTTCTTCGCCCTGCTGCTCACCGGGGTTCAGATCCTGCTGCAACCCCTGCAGGAGCAGGTGCTGCGGGGAGCCCGGGGCGAGACTCTGGGGTTGCTCGACTGGCTGCTCTTCCTGGTGGCCTTCACCGCCAGCCTGGCGGTGAGTTGCTGGGGGAATGTGGGCATGGTCCGCGGCGCCTGGCGGGCCCTGGCGGGTGAACGTCCCACCCTGGGCAGCCTGCTGCGCTGGGATGGACCGGGGTTCCGCCGGGTGTTCATGGCCTGGATCGCCCTGAGCAGCCTGCTGTCGATCCCGCTGTTGGTGGTGCTGGCGGTGCTCGCCGGGGCCCTCGGCCTGGCCTGGCTACTGGAACGGGGCGGCCTCCAGATCACGGATGCCAGCCTCGGACTGCCGCTGCTGCTGATGGGCCTCCTGGTGATCCTGCTGCTGGGCCTGATGCTGGTGGCCCTGTTGTATTTCGGCGTGAATCAGCAGTTCATCTCCCAGATCGCCTTGCTGGAGAGCCGTGGGGCCATGGCCACCGTGCAACGGGGTCGCAGTCTGGTGGATCCCCAGTGGCTCCTGCTGTTGCTGCTGGCGGTGATCAAGCTCCTGCTGCTTGGCGTAGGCCTGGTGACCTTCGGCATGGGGCTGATGGTGGCCTGGCCCGTAACCAGCTGCATCTCCACAGCCGCCTATCGCCATCTAGTGAAGACAGAGACGCTCTGATCGCCAAAAACGAGCCGGAGCCGATCAGCCGAGCACCCCGGTGCTTAACAGCACAAACCCAAGCACACCCACGAGGGAGAGCAGGAACTGGGCGAACCGGCTCACCAACATGCCGGCCACCACCGCCAGGCCCACCAGCAGGGAGCGCTTCAAGCGCAGCAGGCCGAAGGGTCCCAGGGAGGTGGGGGCACTCAACAGTTCGCCGATCGCCGCCCCCAACAACGGCCCCACCAGGGCACCAAGCAAAGGTCCTCCCACCGGCAGGGCTGGCAGCAGCCCCAACAGGCCCACCAGCAGGCCGAGCCCCGAGCCGATGTAGGCCCATCGGGTGGCCTGCATCCGGGCCGCCCCCAGCACCAGCCCCAGGGCATCGGCCCCCCAGCCCAAGACCAGCAGCAGCGACGCCAGGGCCAGCACCGGCCAACCGGTGGCAAAGCCCACAGCCCACACCCACAGCAGGGCTCCCAAGGGCAAAAGGGCCAACCCCGGCAACACCGGCAACAGGGTGCCGGGGATGGCGGCGGCCTGAATCAACAGTGCGCCCCACCAGAGCAGCTCGGTGCGGGGCAGCGCCGAAAGGGCCGGCAGGGGGATCGCCCCGGCCACAGCCAGAGGCGGAAGGGGGAGAGGCAGCGTCATGGCAGGCGGCGGGCCAGCCTCAGCTTGGCCGAGCGACTGCGGGGGTTGGCCTCCGCCTCGGCAGCATCGGCAACCACCGGTCGCCGGGTGATTCGCTCGAGCCTTGCATCGCCAAGAAACGCCCGTTTCACCAACCGATCTTCCAGGGAATGGAAACTGATGATGGCCAGCACCCCGCCAGGCAGCAGCCAATCCGGCGCCCGTTGCAGCAGGCGCTCCAAGCAGCCCAACTCATCGTTTACGGCAATGCGTAGGGCCTGGAAGCTGCGGGTGGCCGGATGGATGCGGCCGCGGCGGGCCTTGGGCGGATAGCAGCCGGCCACGGTGTAGGCCAGCTCGCTGGTGCAGCGCTCAGCCCAGGGCTTCGCGTCCCGTTCGGCTACCAGCCGCCGGGCGATCCGGCGCGACAGGCGCTCATCGCCGAACTGAAACAGCACATCGGCCAGCGCTCCTTCCTCCAGCCGATCCAGCAACTCCGCAGCGGTTTCGCCCGCCTCGGGGTTCATGCGCATGTCGATCGGGCCCTCGGCGCGGAAGCTGAAGCCCCGCTCCGGCCGGTCGAGTTGGGGGCTGCTCACCCCCAGATCCGCCAGCACCGCGTGCACCGGTGCATCGGGGCTGTAGGCGGCGAAGTTGGTGGCCACGATCCGCAGCCGATCCGCCCAGGGGGCGAGCCGTGCGGCGGCGGCGGCGCGGGCGGTGGCGTCCTGGTCGAGGCCGATCACCTCCAGCCGGGGATGGTCTTCCAGCAGCAGGGCGCTGTGACCGCCGCCGCCGAGGGTGGCATCAATCAGACGGGGGGGCGCTTCGCCGGCCCCTGCGGGAAGGGCGGCGAAGACCTGCCGCACCGCGTCGGTGAGAACGGGGAGATGGGCAAAGGCATCCATGCCCCATTCCTAAGCGGAATCCGCCGGGACAGCGCTCAGGAGGAGGGGGGGGGCAGCCGCCCAGATGCCAAGCATTCCGAAATGCTTTCGGCTAAGTGAATCCCCTTTGATTACGAAACCTTGACAAATGCCCTCGTCCTTCATCAGCCATTCATAATTCAGTTCAATCTTTTTCAAATCAGACTCGTGACAGCCTCTCGCACATACCAGCGCCTTGTGCTGCTCGGGCTGGGACTAATTTTTTGGCCCGCAACCGCAGCACATTCCGCCATCGTGCTCACCGTAAAGCAGGTTGGCAGCGACGTCGTGGTGATCGGCAGCGGTTCGGCTAATACTACCAACGGCCTCGCTGCACCGATCTCAGACAATGATTATACGAACATTCTAACTAACACCCAAATCTATGCAGGCCCCGCTGCCTTCTCAACCGATCCAAATACTCCTGACGTTGCAGTCAACCTCTGGGGTGGCCTCACCGGTCCAAGCTTGATCGGCAATGACCCAACTATTTTCGAGAACCCAATCTTTGGCTCTGGTGATCTTTTCGGCATCGTCGCTGATAACGGCACGGGGCAAAGTCTTCTTGTGCTGCCTTCCAGTTATATGAGCGGCGCCAGCCTCAATGGCACCAGCCGATTCAGTGGTTTCACACTTGCGAACCTCGGCCTGAGCCCCGGAGTTTTCTCTTGGACCTGGGGCACAAATCCAAATGCCGACAGCCTCGAACTCAGGATCGAACCTGTGCCCGCGCCTGGTCCCCTGCCCCTGGCTGGCGGAGCTATGGCCTGGAGCCTGGCGAAGCGAATGCGCCGAGCCAGCCGTGGACAGCGCCTCAATGATCATTTCAAAAAACCAGCTTCGATTTAAAGATACCTCGAAAAATTCGAGTTCCAGCGAGATGCAGCAATTGAGACTCATTCCCGCATCAGCCCCAGCTTGATAACAAATTCCTTCAATAGCTGATTTTTCGAGACGTCCTTAATAAACATTGAAAGCTAGCAGAAGAAAATAGAAAGTCACTGCTTAAACGTCTCAAGCATTATTCGCTTTTGACAAATTCAAGCTTACCCACACAATTGGTGAACTCAATGGCGATCCCACAACTTGTAGAGCTTGCCGTCGATGGCACAATGCTCGCTTTGCGCTATAGCGAGATCCTCAATAGCACCCTCCCCAGTTCCGGCCGCTTTCAAGTTTCCGTCAACGGAGTCCGCCGCAACATCACTGGCCCTGCAATGCTACGCGGTGGTGGCACCACCATCCGCCTAAATCTCGCCACGCCGATCCTCGCTACGGACATCGTTGCGATTTCTTATCTCAGCGTGAATGGATTCAACAAGACTGGCTACGGCGACATTCGTTCTTTAAGTACCAATCAGACAGCCGCCTTCTTTCGCAACCTCAACGCCACCAACCTCACCGGCGTCGCCAATAGCTTAACTATTACTAGCAGTGATACTTCAATCACAACTGGCGAGAGCGCCCAGATCACCTTTGCCTTTAGCCGCAATCCCGGCACCTCCTTCAGCAGCGGCGATGTCTCCGTCTCCGGGGGGAACCTCTCGAATCTAAACGGCTCCAGCTCCAGTTATGCCGCCTCCTTCACGCCCACGGCAAATACCCAAGGCACCGCTTCGATTGCCGTAGCCACTGGCTCTTGGCACGACATCTTCGAAAATGCGGGTGCGGGAGCCACGTCAGCCACACTGCAGATAGACACCTTCAATCCTGCTGTCGCCATTCTCTTCGCAGCGCCCGCCATCAATGACACGGCCAAAAGCGCATTGGTCACCTTCTCCTTCAGTGAACAAGTCTTGGGTTTCGGCGCTGAAGATATCAGCATAAGCAACGGCACCCTCCGAAACTTCACCGGATATGGCAACTACTATTGCGCCATGTTCACAGCTCAAGACGGCATCGACACCACGGGTACGCTTTCCATCGCTGAGAACTCCTACACCGATATGGCCGGCAACGCCGGCAGCGGCGCCTTCGATTGGATCAACATCGACACCCTTAGTCCCACCCCGTCTCTTGTGCCGCCGGGGTCTGACCCGATTCTGACCTGGACCAACTGTGCCGTGATCGCGATCCAATCCGCGGGCAGCAATGGCAAGCCTGGTGTGCCCCCCACCACCGGCAGCCGCCTGATGGCCATGCTCTCCACAGCGATGCTGGACACCCTGGCCGCATTTGGCGATGAGGTGGATTTCTACCGAATCGACCAGAGCGCCCCGGCGGGCGCAAACATGGATGCGGCCCTATTGGGTGCGGCGCAGAGGATTCTCTCGCTCGAACTTCCTGGGGAGAGCAGCGTGATCCAGGCGCAATACAACCTCAGCCTCGCGTCCCTCACGGGGTCAGCGGAAAGCATTCAGGCGGGCCTGACCTTCGGTGCCGGCATGGCCGACCAGATCCGTGCTCTGCGAGCCAACGACGGCTCGGCCAACAACACGCCCTACACGCCCCCCAGCGACGGCCTGCCGGGATATGTCTGGACTCCAGCCCCGTCAGGGCCCACCGCGGGGGTGGCTTTGGGGCCCAACTGGGGATCGGTGACCCCCTGGGTGATCAGCAGCGCCAATGACTTCAGCTCCGACGGTCTGCAGGCTCGGCCCGATGTGAACCTCGACCTCTATGCCCAGCAGTTGAACGAAGTGCGTCTCTACGGCGGCTTGGCGAACACCCCCCAAACCACGTTGGAGCGCAGCCCCGATCAGACGGAAATCGCTCTCTTCTGGGCCTACGACAGGCCCGACACCTTCCGGCCCTACGGCCAGATTCTCGAGATCGCCTTGGATTTGGCGCTCGACCACGCGACCTCCATGCTCACCAACGCCAAGCTGATGGCCAGCCTCAGCCTGGCCATGGCCGATGGCATCATTTGCGCTTGGAAAGAGAAATACGACAACGTTCAGCCCCGCCCCTGGGACGTGATCACCGGCAGCATCTCCGATACGGATGGTTCGGCCCTCACCGTCCGAGACCAAAACTGGCAGTCCCTGTTGTCTTCTATCAATGGCGTCCAGTCGCCACCCTTCCCGGATTTCCTTTCCGGCCACTCGGTCATGGGGGGCACCTTTGCCAGCGTCATGAGCCATTTCTTTGGTGACAATCTCACCTTTGACGCCACCTCGCAGGAACTCCCCGGCGTGGTGCGCAGCTTTGTCGGTTTCATCGATGAGGGGGGAGTAGAGCGCAACAGCTTCTACGAGGCCGGCCTGGAGAATGCGATCAGCCGCGTCTATGGCGGCGTGCACATCCGCGAGGCCTGTGAGGATTCCTTTGGTGTCGGCCTGAATGTGGGTGCCGCGGTGGTCCAGAACCTCTGGGCCAGCACATAGGGCCCCTGGCCGCTGATCACTCGCCCGCCGCAAACCACCAGGTTTCCGCCGCGGGCTCCTTAGAATTCCATCGAGCCCCGGCCTCCGCCTTCCCATGACCCAGCTGGAAACGCGCACCGAGCCGATGGTGGTCAACTTCGGCCCCCATCACCCCTCGATGCACGGGGTGTTGCGGCTGGTGGTGACCCTCGACGGCGAGGACGTCGTGGATTGCGAGCCGGTGATCGGCTACCTGCACCGCGGCATGGAGAAGATCGCCGAGAACCGCACGAACGTGATGTTCGTGCCGTATGTGAGCCGCATGGACTACGCGGCCGGCATGTTCTACGAAGCGATCGTGGTGAACGCCCCTGAGCGCTTGGCCGACATCCCGGTGCCGAAGCGGGCCAGCTACATCCGCGTGATCATGCTGGAGCTCAACCGCATCGCCAACCACCTGCTCTGGCTGGGCCCATTCCTCGCGGATGTGGGCGCCCAGACCCCCTTCTTCTACATCTTCCGCGAGCGGGAGATGATCTACGACCTCTGGGAAGCGGCCACCGGCCAGCGGTTGATCAACAACAACTATTTCCGCATCGGCGGTGTGGCGGTGGACCTGCCCTGGGGCTGGCTTGAGAAGTGCCTCGATTTCTGCGACTGGTTCGGCCCCAAGATCGATGAATACGAGAAACTGATCACCAACAACCCCATCTTCCGCAAGCGCATCGAGGGCCTCGGCGCGATCACACGGGAGCAGGCGATCAACTGGAGCCTCTCCGGTCCGATGCTGCGCGCCTCCGGCGTGCCCTGGGACCTGCGCAAGGTGGATCATTACGAGTGCTATGACGACTTCGACTGGGATGTGGCCTGGGAAAAGGAGGGCGATTGCTTCGCCCGCTACCGGGTTCGGATCCAGGAGATGCGCCAGTCGCTGAAGATCCTGCGGCAGGCCTGCCAGATGATTCCCGGCGGCCCCACCGAAAACCTGGAAGCCCGTCGGATGGCCGAGGGTAAGGGAAGCGAATGGTCCAGCTTCGATTATCAGTACGTGGCCAAGAAGGTGGCCCCCACCTTCAAGATTCCCGGTGGTGAGCTCTACACCCGCCTTGAGTCTGGCAAGGGCGAAATCGGTGTGTTCATCCAGGGCAACGACGATGTCACCCCCTGGCGCTTCAAGATTCGCGCCGCTGACCTCAACAACCTCCAAATCCTGCCCCACATCCTCAAGGGGGCCAAGGTGGCTGACATCATGGCCATCCTCGGCTCCATTGACGTGATCATGGGCTCGGTGGATCGCTGAGCAGCAAACTGAGCTGATCGTCGAACAACACTCAGGTCGATTGGAAAGCTCCCTTGCTTGCCTTCGCGGCTTCGCCCGGTGGCAGCCAAGCTCCTTCCGACCATCCCCTCCATCGGCACAGCGGCCGGCATTCGCTCTGCTGAAAGGACTGTTGTGATCCCGCTGCCGGCATTTGATCCCTGTTCCAGGGATCTGTCCCGTTCCACCCGATGCCGCTCCCGCCTCCCTCCACCTGGCTGCAGCAGCAGCGCAGCGTGCGCTTCGGTGACACCGATGCCGCTGGCGTGATGCACTTCCACCAGCTGCTGCGCTGGTGCCACGAGGCCTATGAAGAGAGCCTGGAGCGCTTCGGTCTGCCGGCCTCGTCGGTGTTTCCCAGACCGGAGTGGGCGGGGGATTCACCGGGCGTGGCCCTACCGATCGTCTACTGCCAGGCCGAATTCCGCCGCCCGCTGTTGACGGGCGACCAACTGCTGATCAGCCTGCGGCCCGAAGCCTTGGGGCCCGAAGGCTTCGAGGTGAGCTACAGCTTCGAGCGCGAGGGGCAGCCGGTGGCCCAGGGCCTCACGCGCCATCTGGCCATCGCCGCGGCCGAACGGCAACGCTGTCAGCTGCCGGAGGGCATCCGCCGCTGGCTGGAAGCCTCGGGCCTCGGCGAAGGGGTCCGCCCCCTCTAATCCCCCGCCGGCCACCAACCGCCCGTGGGAGCCGCCAGGCCTGCAGGATCAGAGCCCCAGAAGCCGGAATAGGGAGCCGGCGTTGATCACCGGCCCGATCGGCGCCAGGGCATCAGAGACTCCGTCGGTGGTCTTGGCCCAGCCATGCCGGTCGACCACGATCACATCACCCTGCTGGAGGGGTGGGTTCTGAACCGAACCGAGGGGGGCGGCCGGATTGAAGCGGATGGTCGCCTGCTTGATCGTGCCGGAGGGAGTCAGCCTGAGCAGGCGCACGGTCTGATCATTGGCCCGGCGGGTCAGCCCCCCGGCCGTGAGCAGGGCGCCGGAGAGGGGGCTGTTGGCCTTCACGTTCAGGGTGCCGGGCTTCAGCACTTCGCCCACCACATTCACCGCGATCGTGTCGGGCGCGAAGGTGGAGGAGGCGATAGCGAGCAATTCGGTTTCGCTGAGGTTCTCGGCGCGGGGAATCGTGATCGTGTCGCCGTCGTAGAGGAGTGGGTTGGTGACGGGCCCGCTGCCGGAGAGCACCTTGAGAAAGTCGAACTGATAAGTGCGCACGGGGGATCCCGGGCCGCCGCTGGGGCGCTGCACGGTGAGGCGGCGAAGATCGCCGTAGGCGGTGAGACCTCCGGCCCGCTGGATCGCATCGAGGAGGGTGGGCGCGCCGCTGGTTTGAATCACGGTGCTCGGGGAGCCTCCAGGGCCGCTGCTGCTGAGCTGGTTTGATCCCCCCTTGCCGATGCTGTAGAGCCCCGGCCGCTGCACCTCGCCGCTCACCGCCACCCGAACCGGACGCGCCTCAACCAGATCCAGGTACACGATCGGTCGCCGCAGGATCGTGGCGTAGCCGGCGGTGATGCGCCGCCGGGCCTCATCGAGACTCAACCCCCAGACCGGCACGCTGCCCAGCCGGGGCAGGTTGAGGGTGCCATCGCTGAGGACCTCGGCAACGGTCTCGTAGCCCTGCATCCGGAAGACGGCCATCTTGAGTTTGTCCCCCGGACCCAACCGGTAGCGGAGGTTGGCCGCCAGGCCAGGGTCGATCGCAGACGCCGCAGGCAGCTTCCTCTCGACTGGCCGCGATGGGACCGAGGGCTTCGGGGCTGATTGAGCCTCGGCGCTGCCTCCGGGCAGCACCATCAGGAACGACATCAAACCGATCGAACCCCAGCGGATCCCTGCCGCCAGCTGGCCTTGACCGCAGCGTGTGGTGAATCCCGCGCAGGGTGACATGCAGGCATGGGCTGAAAAGGTGAGAGGAGTTTCCCACGGCTACAAAGGTCTCCCAACGCCCGGGATCAGGGAGACCCACTCAGCTGCAGGGCGCGACGCCGACCCTCCGCGGCAAGTCGACGCCTGGCGCCAGAATCGCGGATCAGCCACTCGATCGCTTCCAGCCACTCCTGCTGGCGATCCCCGAGCAGCAGACCATCAATGCCCGGGCGGATGAAGCCTCGGTAAGGGGAGCGATCGGAGTAGAGACCGGCAGCCCCGCAGCGGGCGGCGTCGATGAACTTGACCGGGGCCCTCGCCGCGTTGAGCGGGCTCTCCAGCAAGGGGGTCAGCAGCAGATCACAGCGGCCCTGGCCGGTCTCGGCCAGATAGCTGGGCCAGCGCATCGGGTGGAGGATCCGCACGCGGGGAAGGTCGCGGAATTGACGGTTGATGCTGAGGTCACCAAAGACATCCACATGGGTGTGGCACTGGCGACTCTGCAGCAGGAGGAGCAGCTCCCGCAGCCAGGCAAACTCCAGCTGGTGAACACTGCTGCCGAGATAGGCCAGCTGCAGGCGAGGACGCTCGGCCAGCAAACCGGGATGGGGGCTGAGGGGAAGACACAGGGCACCGAGGTGGGCATACTTAAGCTCCAGAAATGCACTGGTCACCCAGATGGGGTCGCACAGCTCCGGTACCCGCGAACGCTGGCGGGTGATCCGCTGCCGCAGCCGCTGCCTGTAGGCGGCGGGCAGCTGCGGCAGCAAAGCCGGATCGAGAAGGTCGTCGTCCATCAAATACACCAGCCGAATCCCTGCTCTGCGGAGATGCCTGAGGGGCCGAAGCCAGTGACGTGGCAGATAGCGCACCACCACGACAAGATGGGCGACCATCATCACACTTTGGACGTTAGGGTTAGGAGCCTCAGCGGAATCAACCTCGATGATCTGAGCCTCCCACGCCTCCAGTGGGCCCCGCAAGAAATGGTCGATGGTCGAGCCAGCGCCTTGGTGGAGCAGAACGACACTTTGCCCCCGCTGCAGCAACGCAAGTCCGGGCAGTTGGGGAAGAGGCATTGCGCGGTTGACTGGTGATCACCCAAGCGGGAGACTAGGAGGATGGAGACTGGAAAAGCGAGAGGACCCGGAATGGAGGACTTTGCCTTCAACCATATCCGCTCGCAACTTCCCAATCAACGATGTTTTGATCAAAATCAATTTTCCGCGTATTTTCTTTCACCGAACCAGTTCAGTCCCATCGCCTCCTGGGTCGGCGCCCTGCGCGCCAGCACCTATCGGCAGATCTCTCCGCTCGGCCCGGAACAGGTGGACCTTGACGGCCGCGATGCCCACTACTGGCACCTGCTGATCCTGGATCGAGAGCGGCACTGCCTGGCAGGGTGCCTGCGCATGGGCCTCTCCCGCTGGCATAGCCAGGACTGGGATGGCAGCCAGTCCTACCTGGAGCACTGTTATCCGGGTCTGGATCAGGTCTTGCGTAGGCGAGGCCTGAGCTACGCCGAAATCGGCCGCACCTTGGTCGCCACGCCGTACCAACGCACCAGCCCGGTCCTGCAGATGCTGCTGCGGGCAATGGCTAGCATTCCTCTGGCAACGGGACACACCACTCTGATGGGCATGGTGTCTTTCAACCACCACCAACACAGCGAAAGACTATGCAGCAGCTTCCTCACGGCGCTAATGCAAAAGCCTTTCGGAGAGGATTGTGGCATCCCCCCGGCTCGGCATCCTTTCCCCTTACAGACTGAGGGCAGCCACGGGACAGGATTGCCCCCGGTTGCGGATACTCTTGGTGAACTTGAGCGGACCCTTGAGCAAACTTTTCAAGAATCGTTTCGTGCGCCGCTACTGCTGAAGAAGTACATAAACTTCGGCAATGCCCAGGTTATTGGCTTGTCCCTGGCCCGCGACTTTAATCAAATTTGCGAAATCCTGATGTATTGCGATCTCAAAGCTCTGCGCCCAAGACAACACAAGGAGTTTGTGGTCAACAATATTATTCCTATCTGGGAAAATACTGTGCAACGTTGATCGCGCCAAGTCTGTCAGCATAAAGCTCACGGATATGCAGGGAAAGGGAGTTCTGATCGGTGAACTCGTTCGGATCAATCGTGGCACCCTGCTCACAAAGAATCGTGGCCTGGGGGCCGAACAACCGTTGTACGATCAGCCTGAAGGGCCGATAGCGGCTGGACTCTTCGGAGCGGGGGAAACCCCGGTAGCGGATCGTCCAGGGAATGATCACCGCCCCACTGCGCCGGCCGAGCACATGCAAACTTCCAGAGACCCGCTGGGTGATGGGGGTGACCAAGGAGCCACTGGGAAACAGAAATAAACGGCCCTGCTTGTCCAGAACGCGCAGCAGATGGCGCAGGCCAGCGAGGCGGGAGCTGCTGGAGAGATGGTCGAGGTTGGTATGGCCATAATTGCGGGCACTGGCGGCGAAGAAGGGCAGGATCCAGCGCAGGTGGCGGGCCGCTGTGGTCATGCTGGATTCCCTGAAATAACCCTGCACCAGCAACACATCCAGAGGGTGCCCATGGTTGGCGATGTGAATCTGGGGCCGATCGATCAACTCAGGGCGGCGCTCCATCAGCACCTCCACCCCCAAGCCGGCCAGGACGAGCTGGGAACCCCGCTCCAGCAGGCGGCGGGCCGTCAGGCGGGCCCCAACCGCGAGGGCCAGCAGCTGAAGGTAGTAAGTGGCGAAACCCCTGCCGAGGGTGACCATCCGCTGGAAAAGCTCAAAACCGCTCGGACGGGGGCCGACGGCATGGACGCCCAGGGATGGAGAGACGGCGAAGATGCGGGAGAAGGGAAAGCGGCCATCAAAATTGCCATTGATTTGGGTGGTTTCGATCATGTGGCTATAGAACCTCCGGTATAAAGCGCGGTCTGAGGGTTGGGGGGAACTCCAGAAGACACGAAGCGGCTGCTGATCCGTGAGTCCAGGCATGTTGTAGAAGGTGCGCCCCAGCACCTTGGTGGGCACGGCGTGATAAAGAGCCTGCAACCCAACCGTGCTGTTGATGGTGAGCACGGCCTTGGCCCGCTTGAGGATCGGCCCGAGGGCGCCATCGTGGAAATAGAGCACGCGTTCTGCCACGCCGTGCTTACGCGCCAGATCCTGGATCAGGGCTCCGTAATGGTTGTAGCCGCGATCGCGGGGATGATGCTTGAACGCCAAGCGCTGATACGAGGGGGCATACCGGGCAAAGGAATCAATCAGCTGGGCAATAAAAGGCTCCATGCCGGCATAATCCGAGCCCAGACTCACCTGGGAATCGCTTGAAACTTGCAGGGGCACCAGGGTATAAGGCGTGCCATCCATCAAGCGCTGGTGAATTGAGCGCTCGCTGAACCGATAGAGGTGCTTGCGCAGCAAACCAGCCACCTGGGCCAGCAGGTAGGAGGGCTCCGGTTGCAGCTTGTGGGGGCCGCTGATGATGCGATAGGGGGTGAAGGCATGCTGGATGAAGGTGGGTGTCTTCCAGCATTTCCGCCACCGCATGCCGGCATCGAGGCTTGGATGCGGGATCTCTTCCACCGGCGGGAGATTGCGATAGAACTCAACCGGGCGATTGAGATTGGAGCGGGCGTTGACCCGCTCCAGCTCCAGAGTCACGTAATTCGGGCGCACATAGCCCAGCTCGAACACCCAGGATTCAATGGTGTGGGGCAAGGCATGCTCGGCATTCAGCTCACTCACCAGCTCAATCGCCAGCCGATGGGGATCAATGAAATCGCCATACATGAACAGGTAACGAATGCCCCGCTCCAGAATCAGGGCGCGCAGAAAGGGCTTGAACTCCGCCATGGAGCCGCCATAGGCAACCCGCTGATGGGCCGGGAAGCCAAATTCGTGGAGCGGAAAACCCAGCTTGGTGATGCTGGCGCCCCTGGTCTCCAGATGGTTGGCGAGCCGCGCGAAGAACGTACCCAGCGGCCCCATCAGCATCAGCACCGGGCCCTCGATCACCACTTCTCTCACGCGCATTTCCCACCAATGGGGGATGAAACCTTACAGCCGTGGCGAGCGAGAAGGGTGCGGAGCGATACGCTCTCGCCAGCGTCCCCAGTGGCGGAAGATCCTTCGCCACCCGCTCGGCGCTCGGGGAGGCTCCTGAGACCATCCGAGCAGCTCCTCAATCGCCTGCTCTGGCTCGATGAAGAGCCCGCTGCGGCGACTCACGTAGCGGGGGTATGCCACAAGAGCCGCGTACACGAGCTCGTCGAGCTGAAGTTGCCGCCCCCGCCGCGGGCAGGTCAGGCGATCGTGGCTGAGGCCCCAGCCGGAAAAGAAGGGAAGCCCCCAGGTGTGCACCTCCACCCCCCGCAGCAGGGCCTCGAAGCCGGCCAGGGAAGTGAGCACATGCACCGCGTCCACCTCCTTGAGCAGCTGATCCATGCAGCCCTCGGTGATCAGGGCATCGCACCAATGCTGAAGATCGGCCTGCGGCGACCCTTCCCCCCGCAGGCCGGCCACCACATCGGGATGGGGCTTGTAGACGATCCAGGCCTCGGGCTCGGCAGCACGAACCGCTTTAAGCAGCGCCAGGTTGGTATCCAGGTCGGGGGCCCCGTAGAGGATGGAGGCATCGCTCTCCACCTGGCCGGGCACCAGCACCACGCGGCGACGGCCAGCGGGACGGCTCCAGGGGGGGGCCTGCAGGTTGTACTTCGTGAGCGCTGCCGCAACCAGCTGCTGCCTCAGAGCCCCACCCCGGCTTCGCTCTGCGTCAGCAAAGGAATGGGTTCGCAGCAGCGTTTCGAGATCGGATGGAGCGCTGGCGTCGTAGTAGATGCCGCTGCGGTCGACCACCCAGGAGATCGGGGCGATCAGATTGGCGCCGAGCCCCACCGAGCGCAGGAAGCCATCCTCGATGCGCAGCAGGTTCGCCTCGGGCTGCTGCAGAAGGCGGCGGGCCACGCCCCGCCCGGGGTCGCGGCCCCAGATCGCCACAGCTGAAGACACATCATCCGATCCGGCGTTGCGCCGGCGAAAACGCAGCTGTGAGCCCCGCAGGAAACGGCGCAGGATCGGCTGCTTCCAGGGCTTGAAGCCGAAGGCTTCCACCGCGGCGGGCAGCTCCTGCTGCCGTCTTCGCTGAAGCCCGATCGCCCGGATCAGGGTTTCGGGTCCGCAGGGCTGGCCGCGGTGGGGATCGATGTAGCGGGGATAGGCCACCAGGGCCGCATGAACGAGCTGATCGATCGTGGGACGGTGGGGTTGGCGCCTAGGCGGTGGTGGCAGCGCATCGTGGGTGAGCCCCCAGCCCGCGTAGAAGGGCATGCCGAAGCAATACACGGGGCGCCCCCAGAGCAGGGCCTCAAAGCCCAACTGGGAGCAAACCACATACACCGCCTCCGCCCGCTCCAGGAGAGCAGTGGGATGGCCCCCATCGGCGCAGATCCGCAGGCGCGGATGGGTGATCGGGGCCTCGGCCAGGTAGCCGCGCTTGCGACCCGCCGCCACATCGGGGTGGATCTTGAGCAGCACGGTGCAGTGGGGATGGTTGGCCAGGGCGGCCTGGAGCATGCGCTCAAAGCTCTTCCCATCGCCTATGCCGTAGCGCAGGGAGAGATCGCCCCGGGTCTGGTCGACCACCAGCACAAAGGGTTCGCTGGGGGGGAGGGTCTCGCGGGCGCCGTTGTACTTGCTCACCCGTTCGGCCTGCCAGAGCGCGCGCAGGGCAGCGGCCCGCTGGGCCTGCTCGGCGGTGAGGGGTTGGCTGATCAGCGCTTCCAGCCGGCTGGGGGCGTGGGCGTCGTAATAGATGCCCAGATCGTCGATCAGCAGCGACCAGGGCGGCCCGTCGGGGCCGAGGCCGAGTGAGCGCAGGAAGCCATCCTCACAGCGCCACACCGGCAGGCCCCGCTCCCGGGCGATCGCCTCCGCGGTCTTGCCGGAGGGCTTGCGGCCCCAGGCCAGCAGGGCGGTGAGGGGGGCGCGGCGGCAGGCCTCGGCTCCTACCACCAAACGAGCCGGAGCCAGCAGGGGCCCGAGGGTGGGGATCCGGGCCAGGGCCCGAGACGGGATGCCCAACACCTCAGCGGTGGACGGGCGTGCGTTCACGACCGGAGCAGTGGCAAATCGGCCATAGTCGAGCACAGCCACCGCTTTGCAGGGCCATGGCCGAGCCGCCCGCACTGCTGCGCCGCCGCGACCTGAGCCTGCCGATCATCGCTCCGGGGTCCTCCCAAGAGCGGCTGCTGGCCTATCTGGCCCTGGTGGACCGGCCGTTGACGGCCCTGCTGGCCAGGGAGCGGCTTACGTCGGTCGCCCCAGGGGAGTTCACCTATCGCTCCAATCCCCACCAGGTGTTGCAGTGGCAGGTGGTTCCCACCCTCTCCCTGCGGGCCGAGTGGGGGGGCGAGCAGTTGGAGGTGCGCAGCACCAGTTGCCGGTTGGTGGGGCTCGGTTTCGGGATGGACGCGGTTGGATTCACGCTGGAGGCCGTGCTGGAAGCGGAGGAGAGGGGCCTGGACGGTTGGGCGGAAGTGGGCCTCCACTCCCGGCTGATGAACAGCCCCATCGGCCGGCGGGTGGGGATCCTGGCCCTGGAAGCGGTGCTGGATCGAATCGAACGACGGGTCGGCCGGGGCCTGCGCAAAGACCTTGGGGTTTGGCTGAGGGAGGGTGGAGACACCACCAGAGCAGGGGGGTAAATTTTGAAGCGACGTCCAAGGTTGGCGATTGGATCCCTCGGCCAACTCCGCTGATGCAACCAGGGGTGCCAGCGGACGCCAAGGCCGCGACGCCGATGGTTTGCGGCGCCTGAGCGGCTGGCAGGTGCAATGGCGGGTGGTGGATGCGCTGGTCTATCGCGAATTGCGCACCCGCGTAAGCGATGTGAAGGGTGGGTTTCTGGGCGTTCTGGTTCAACCGCTCGGATTAATCGCCATCTGGGTGATCTTTCTGGGGGCGATCAACGTCAATCGGGGCGGCAACCTGAATATTGTCCTTTTCCTTGGGTCCGGGACTGTTCTATTTACGATTTTTAGTCAGATCGCCAATAGAAGCACCACCGCCATGGAGGCCAATGAAGCTCTGTTGTTCTACAAACCCGTCAAGCCGATTGACACCGTGATCGCCCGGACGATCAGCGAGACTGGGCTCTATACCTGCTGCCTACTTGTGATCTGTGTAGGCACCTGGATCGTGCTCGACCAGGTTTACATGAGTAACCTAGGGTTGTTTTTCTTCACCATCCTCCTCGCCGCTTGCATCGGCTTCTCCACGGGCCTGATCTTCATGACCATTTCCCACCTCGTGCCTGGGTTCAAGCAAACTGCCCTTTGGATCCCACGCATCCTGTGGTTTCTCTCGGGAGTGCCATTCCAATACTGGGTCTTCCCGCCTGCAACGAGAATTTTCTTCGTTTGGAATCCACTGATGCACATCATCGAGTTGAACCGCAAATCGATGAACGATGATTACTTCACGCCGGATGCGAACCTCGAGTACGCCGTGATCTGCGCAGTCGCCTTGCTCACCATATCACTCTGGATCTACTACAATAATGAACGCAAGTTGCTGACCCTATGATCACCAGGAGGGACTCGCAATGATTGAAGTCAGCAACCTAACAAAAAGCTTTTTCTATCAAGGCAAAAAGACAACTATTTTCAAGAATTTAAGCTTTAAAATCCACACAGGTGAATCGATCGCCATCCTCGGTGCCAATGGCGCTGGCAAAAGCACGCTGCTGCGCATCCTCGGGGGAATCGACCTACCCGACAGTGGCACGATCAACACCGATTGCACCATCTCCTGGCCCGTGGGATTGGTGGGCGGGTTCCAAGGGAGCCTTACCGGCCGCGAAAACGTGACTTTCGTGAGCCGAATCTATAGTGAAAAAAGAAAGGTTCCAGAGAAAGTGCGATATGTCGAAGAATTCGCCGAACTCGGAGTTTATTTTGATCGCCCGTTTAAAACCTATTCCAGTGGCATGCGTTCCAGGGTCACCTTTGGCCTATCGATGGCCTTCGACTTTGATGTCTATCTGATTGACGAGGTGACCGCGGCCGGCGACCAACGCTTTCGCGAGAAAAGCAAACGCCTGCTGATGGAACGCAAGAAAGTTGCCGACTTTTTGATGGTGGATCACAACCTCTGGGGCCTGAAGCTGCATTGCGACCGGGCCTTTATCCTAGATGGTGGTAAAATAGAGGAATTCAGCGACCTCGATGAAGCCGTTGCCCTACACACCGAGCGGCTGCTGGCCACACCCCCGCAGCGGGGGATCGAGGAGTAATTCTCGAGAGACAACCAATGATTGATGTTGATAATTTTAATCCGCTGAATCGCTTTTTGCTGAAGAAAGATCAGCAAGAACAGATTGTTGAGGGTGAGGAAGGCCTTCTAACGGATTCGAAGGTTGTCCCGATCAAACCGCCACGGCTTCGCTCTTCGCCGCTGCGCCACCTGTCGGTCACCCAGTTGCTGTTGATACCGGTTGCCTTATCAGGCGTTTATTTCTATGCGATTGCCCGTGATCGCTATGTAACCCGATCTGATTTTGTGATCCGTAAGGCTGAAGAGAGCGACACCAACGTGGCTGGTGCTGGTTTGGCCTCCCTGCTGGGCAGGGGCAATCAGCTCTCACTGGAAGATGCACGCTTCCTGAAAACCTACTTGCAATCGCCGCAGGTGTTGGCGGATCTTGACCGCACCTACGATCTCGATGAAGCCTACGCCCAAAAAGGACTGGATCGCTTTGCCGGCATGAAGCCAGGATTATCAAAGGAGAAGAGACTGAACTTTTTCAAAAAGCAGGTGTCGGTGAACCTTGATGAGATTTCGGGTGCGATTGTGCTGCGCACGATTGGCCTTGATCCGAAAGCCTCACTCAATTTGAATCGCTTCATGCTGGCCAAGAGCGAACAATTTGTGAATCGCCTCAATCAAGACATCAGCCAAAAGCAATTAAGCTTTGCCGAATCAGAGCTGGGCCGGGCGCGTGGCAATCTCAATCAAGCCAAGAATCGGTTACTTATCTATCAAGATTCCAACACGGTAATCGACCCTAAGGGCGAAGCCGAACTCGCCGGCCAAACAATCAGCAAGCTCCAGGAAAAGCTGGTTGAGTTGCGGGTGGAATTAGCCACCTTGAAGCGACAATTCAAGGATCCTGCCGAGCCGGAGGTGGCGGTCGTTGCCGACCAAGTGCGGGAGCTGGAACAGCAGATTCAAAAGGAACGGCGATCCTTGGTGTCCAGCAAGGGCCGCAATCTCAACCGCAAAGCGGCGGATGTGCTTAAATTAGAATCGGAGGTGAACTTTGCCACCGATTCCTATAAACTTGCCTTGACCTCCGTTGAGAAGGCTCGCATTGAGAGCAAACGTCAACAGAAATTCATGGCCCTGCTTTCGGCACCGCAACTCCCAGAAGACCCACAAAATGACTGGAGAAGCAAGGGGTTTTTCACCGTGTTGGCCAGCTGCGCCGTTGGCTTTAGCTTGACCAAATTCATCTTCGGCATGCAAGCCAGTCATCGCCAGTGAATCTGCTCAAACGCTGGACTGGCTTGCGGCTCCGGGAAGACTGGGACTGGGGCGTGGGTTGCCAACGGCCAACCCTGACGCTTCGCGATCCAGCTCGGCCCGGTTGGTATCTGTTGACGGTGCGCCTCCAGAGCGATACTTTGCGCAGTTACGGCCTGATCAATGGCCATCAAGGCAGGATCCTTGTGAGCGGCAAACGCCGCCGCCGCCTGGTGCACATCAGCCAACGATCGCAGGCGACACGCATTGAAATCCTGGGGCTCAATGATGATCCACAGATTGCGGAATTAAGACTGGTGCCCCAGCCCTGGTGGCGGGTGCGAAGGTTGATGGCGGCCAAGTTGCTGAGACTTCACCCCGCCTACCGGAAAGAATCCCTGAAGCAGCGCTCATTTTCACAGCAGTGGCGGGATTACAACCGGCTCCTTTCGCGCCAGAACTTTGCGCTGGTGGGATATGACGAATGGATTGAACGGGTTGAAATGCCAGCACTGGAAGAACAGGCTCTACGCAACCAATACACGTCAACAGATGCTGCGACTAATCCGGCATCGGTGAACTTTGCGATCTGGCTCTGGGGGCAACGGAATAACGAGCAACAGTGTCAACGTTCGATTTATAGTGTCAGCAACCAAACTCCAGGACCGTTTCAGATCCTGCCGCAAGAGCAACAACTGCTGGCAGCAGATCAACACACCTGGATTGTTTTCCTGCAAGCTGGCGATCAACTGGCTCCCCAAGCACTGGCTCGCTGCAGCGAAGAGATTCAAGCCCATGACGATGCTGGCATCCTGTATGCCGATGAGGATAAAATCAGCCCAAAGGGACGCCGGCATTCGCCCCAGTTCAAACCGGCATGGAATCCTGATCTTCTCTATAGCGACCCACACTATTCGCACTGTTGGCTGATCCGCGCCGATCTCTGCATCAAGGCCTGTGAGGCAATGAATGCTGATGGAGAATCGCCTGAGCTGTATGGCATCGCGCTAGAAGCAACGGCCCTTTGCGAAGAAGATCAAATTTTCCACCTGCCCGAAGTTCTCTATCACCGCCTCGATCAAGCTGGAGAGCCTCGATCATCGAGCCAGACAGCCCACAGCCTGCAACGGTTTCTTGCCCGTCACGGACATAACGCGCACGTTTCCCACCTTCGGACGGGCGGGCATCTGATTCATTGGCCCCTGCCGGATCCGCCGCCCCTCGTGAGTGTGATCATTGCCACGCGGGACCGCGGTGATCTACTGCGCTGCTGTCTGACGTCGTTGGCGGAACATGACCAGGGCAATCCGCCCACGGAGCTCATTGTGATCGACAATGGAAGCAGCGAACCTGAAACGCTGCACTATCTCGCCCATCTGGAGCAACAGGAGAATGTGCGTGTACTGCGGCGACCGGGGAAGTTCAACTATGCCGCCCTCAATAATGAGGCCGTCTCCTTAGCCCGAGGTGAGCTGGTTGCGCTACTGAACAACGATGTGGAAGCCACCCACCCCGGCTGGCTGGCAGCCATGGCAGGGCAGGCTCTGCGGCCGGAGATTGGGGCGGTGGGGGCGAAGCTGTTATTCCCCGATGGCACGATCCAACATGCTGGCGTGTTGCTGGGCATTGGCGGCATTGCCGGCCACGCCCACAAATATCTAGCCGCCGAAGAAGAAGGCTATCAATTGAGGCTCCATTTAGCCCAGAACCTGAGCGCCGTGACCGCGGCAACGCTGGTGGTGCGCAAGGCCCTGTTCGAAGCGGTTGGCGGCTTTGATGCGATCAACTTCGCAGTTAACTATAATGATGTTGATTTTTGCCTGCGTCTGATCAAGGCGGGCTATCGCAATTTGTTTTGTCCGGATGCGGTGCTCATCCACCATGAATCCAAAAGCCGAGGTGCGCCGACGGAAGCGGACACCCATGCCCAATGGCAGCGAGAACGACAAGCCATGGTCGATCGCTGGGGAGCGGCATTGGAAGCTGATCCCCATTACAGCCCCCACCTCAGTCTGCTGGAGGAGAATCTATCGCTCACGCTGAAAGCCTCCACCCCAACAGCGAGAACATCGGCCCTGCCCGCTAGCTAATCCATGCCCCTCGATCTCACCGGCCAACCATTGATCGACCGCAGCGATTTTCAGCAGCTGCTTGCGACTGGCACCTTTGGCCGGTGGGCCGAGCAAGCGATCTCCCTGCACACCAAGGGGTACTGCCTGGTGGATCTGGGCACCAGCGAGTGGCTGGACAAAATCGATGGCGTGGTGAACGCTCTGCAGCCGCGACTGGAAGCCGAGCTCCAGCTGTGGGAGAGCGGCGAAAGCGGCCCGCCTCGCTTGCAGGATGGCTGGATCGACCATGGCTCGATTCGGGCTCTGGCTTTGGAGCCAGTGGTTTTGGATCTGTTGCACCATCTTTATGGACGGGAACCCTTCGCCTTTCAAACCCTCAACTTTGCCGTGGGCAGCGAGCAGCATTTTCACAGTGATGCCGTTCATTTCCACAGCTATCCCCATGGCTTCATGTGCGGCGTATGGATCGCCCTCCAGGACGTGCAAGCGGAGAGCGGACCGCTGATCTATTTCCCGGGCAGCCATCGGTTGCCCTATCTCAGTGCACGATCACTAGGACTGGATCGCGAGGCGGTGATGGGTGAAGCGCACCCGCAGCGGTTGTTTGAACCCTCCTGGCAACAGGCCGTGAGCGATCACGGCTTTGAGAAGCAGCAGTTTCTGCCGAAGCGGGGGGAGCTGCTGATCTGGCATGCGAATCTGCTGCATGGGGGTGAGCCCGTGCAAGAGAAAACCAGCCGGCGCTGGAGCCAGGTGAATCATTATTTTTTCGCCAACTGTCTCTACACCACACCGATGCGCAATTTTGGAGCGAGAGAGGGTGGTACCTGCCTGCGTAATCCCTTCGATCTAGCCAAGGGCGCAGCGCGCTACAGCCAGGCAGATTGGCGAGATGTGAACCTGATGCAAAGCAGAGCCTAATTGACAGAAACATGGGCAATCGTGGAGACTTAGACAGATGCAACGAAAGGTGGCATGAAAAAGAAGGGCCGGCGCCTCAAGCGTTATTTGGGCCTTCGGCGAGAAGCCGGCATCGCCTGGAG
>Ga0315905_10000878_pt1 | contig 32850 bp, 47 predicted proteins | sample LakEriMetagenome_5_FD_203522 | JGI IMG/M metagenome (GOLD analysis project Ga0315905, IMG submission 203522) | Freshwater fungal communities from buoy surface, Lake Erie, Ohio, United States - Buoy 4 MA121 | ecosystem: Environmental > Aquatic > Freshwater > Lake | place: USA: Lake Erie, Ohio... | reverse complement strand
AGTTAGGTACTTGCCATTGTTACCAGTCTGGCTAGGCACTACATATTGAGTTGAATCTGTAGCAACAAGAGTCTTGCTTGATGGGATTGATGTACCGTTAATAGATGTAGCGGTAGCCACGCCAAGAACAGGAGTAATAAGTGTTGGAGTGTTATCCATTACAAACTTAGTGCCAGTACCAGTCTGTGATGCAATAGAAGTTGCTGAGCCTACAGATGTAATTGGACCAGTTAGATTACTAGGAGCAAGAACTACGTTATCAAGATAGTATTTAGTTACAACATCTTGTGCGTTAGTCGGGTCACCAACCCCAGTAATCTTGTTAGTTCCCATAGCAATAGCGCCAGACATAGTGCCACCAGCAAGTGGAAGCATTGTATCTGCATAGGCTTTAGTTGCTGCATCCGTGCTAACGGTAGGAGTTCCAAGACCTGTAATTTTATTAGTACCCATAGCAATTGCACCAGACATTGTTCCGCCTGCAAGTGGTAATTTAGTAGCCAGTGCATTAGTTACTGTGGTTGAAAATGCTGCATCATTACCAAGAGCGGTAGCCAACTCATTAAGAGTGTCAAGTGCACCAGGGGCTGCTGCAATTAAGTCTGTAATTTCTGTTTGAACATATGCAGTTGTAGCAATTTGAGTTGTATTAGTATTTGCTGCTGCTGTAGGAGCGGTAGGTACACCAGTTAATGCTGGACTTGCCAGTGGAGCATATGTGCTTGATGCTGTAGCGGTTGCTAACTTAGCATCAATCTGAGTTTGAATAGCAGAGGTTACACCATCAAGGTATCCAAGTTCTGTTGCAGACACTGTTGATGAAGGAGCAATCTTTGTCCAATCAATAGCAGCACTAGCGTTAATGTCAGCATTAACAATAGTTCCATCGGCAATCATTGTGCTTGTAACTGTTCCTGTATCTGCTTGAGTTACAGCAGTTCCAGCAATCTTAGTGGCTGTAATAGCAGCAGAAGCATTGATGTCATCATTGACAATACTGTTGGCTGCATAGGCCACTGTGATGGAAGCATTACCAGTTCCATCAAATGATGCAGAAGTACCACTTACATCGCCTGTAAGGCTGATTGTACGGCCTGTAGCAAGGGCTGTGGCTGTCGCTGCGTTACCTGTTGTAGAACCAGAAGAACCAGTTACATTGCCTGTCACATTTCCTGTGACGTTACCAGTTACGTTACCAGTAATGTTACCTGTAAACGTACCTGCAATAGCGCCAGTTCCAGTAATGGTTGGGCTAGAAATTGTTGGGCTAGTTCCAAGAACGTTGGCTCCTGAACCAGTCGAAGTTGTTACACCAGTTCCACCATTGGCTACTGGAAGAGTTCCAGTTACACCTGTTGTTAAAGGGAGCCCAGTTACGTTTGTCATAACACCAGATGCTGGAGTGCCCAGGGCTGGAGTTACAAGGGTAGGAGATGTAGCAAATACTAAAGAGCCGCTACCAGTTTCATCAGAAATAACAGTCTTAAGTTCAGCAGAGGTGGTTGCAGCGTGCTCAGTAAGTTTTCCAATAATGTGTGTATTGGCCTCACGATGGTCACGACCAATAGCCATATGGCGAACTACCGCACCAGCAGAGTGAGCAACTCCAGTCTGAGGGCTTGTGTCAATAGCACGAACAATTGTTAGAGTGGTGCCAGAGACACCAGTAACATCTACAATTTCTTCAAGAGCCGTGTCTGGGTCAATGACTACTGTAAAGGTAGATGTTGTTGTGATGGAAGCACCACTAACACCACCAAGAAGCGCTGTAGCACTTTGTACTGTCATTGTTGTAGCAGCAGCAGTAAGGCCTGCAGTCAGCGTTGTTTGCTGGGAACGGGAGGAATAGTTACGTGTTGGCATTTTTTACCTATCGGCTGTAGTGGACGCGGATTGGATAGTTGGATTGTTGTCTTGCTGTTTCTTCATTGAGACGCTGTGTATACAATGCGTAGAGTTGCTTGGTAGCAGTCTGTGATGCACCGTATGGGCGCTTGCCGTCTGTTTCGTCCGCCTGAGGGCTTGTCTGTGCTGCGCGAGCAGGGTCCAGATAAGTCAACATTCTGTATGAGGCACCAAGAACCACCACGTCACGTGTAGATTCTGGAAGGCCTGATTGAGTTGTATAAATTTGAGCGTTTGTTGTGAATGCTACTGGGTCAGTTGCGTAGATAACACGAACTGTACGACCAGGTGTAATAGCGTCACCAATATTAACCGCTTGCACAGTATCGGTTCCAGTTGTATAACCAAAAGCCTCTGGGTTTGCTGATGCATCCCAAGACCAACGACGTACTGGAATCCATTCCTTAGAAGGTCCAATACTCTGCCAAGAGATTGACATAATGTTTTGGATGTTAAGATTAGCAAAAGGATATGCTGAGATTGCTGCGTTGAAGGTAAACTCTGTTGACTTGACCGCAAAGATTGAAGAACCAATTGCTCGGATTGTGTCATTGATTGCTCGCTTGACCACAAAGCGTGGGAATGTAGGAGCAATAGTTACCTTTGTGCCAGCGGTGTGCGCTGCAATGGTTGTACCAAGATAGCCACGTCCGAATGGAGATACTGTTGCTTGGCTTGCAACTCGGTCATAACCATCTACCCAGATTAACTCTTCATCAATTTCAAGGACACCCTTGCCGATTGACTCTGTTGAGCCAAGAGATAAGTTGATTGGTGCAGCAATTGTTGATGCTGTCGCTGCGACATCTGTTATAAGGTGAGTTGCTCTGTCCTGTTGAAAGGTATAACCAGCAAGGTTGATGAGAACTTCATCAATCATATTGGATAAGGTAGTTGTCATACGTTGATGCTCCTTAGGGCTACTAATGCTGATTTGCCTGTTGTTCCAGCAATTTCATTGCATACTGCGTTAAGACCTTTATAAGCGTCAGGTTGGCGTGAAGAACTAGCCTTGTAGTTCAACGCTCCGAGAAGTGCCTTGCCCGTTGTACCAGCCCAGACGTTTGCTGCGCCATCTGCATCCTGATACTTGGTAATATCTGTAATGCCAGCGAGCCTGTTCAACTCTGCAGTTAGCGTGCTACCTTCTTTGCCAGTTGGCATAGTTATCTCCTTTTGGTCATAGCGTTGTAATAGTGTTCGTCAAAAGAGAACCGCTTCATATGTGGAGCAGTTACACTTGTATCACACCAGAGTGGAACTCCTGCTTTCTCGCATAGTGCAAAGAAGTAGATGTCCTCACCAATAAACTTTGTCCCTCTACCCATCTCCATAAAGAACTGAGCATCAGGTAATTCTTTTCTAATCCTGTCAACTACGCTTCGGTGCATTAGCACATATCCCATACCTGCTGCGCTGACCTGAATCAATTTGTCTTTAGGAAGCGGGTGGACTCTTGTTAATCCAAAGCCACCTTCATCTCCTTCTATAAAGTTAAAGATTGTAGGCATTGGAATCATTAAAGGTTCCTCTGGGTTGTCGGTAGTAAAGTAAACGCCAGTCATTATTGGGCGTTTATCTTTGTCCTTTTGATTCCAAAGTTTCAAGAATCCTTCTGGACTAATGACTACATCTGAATCAACCCATAACAACCAGTCTGCTTTGTTCTGGTCGTACCAATAGTTAATAACCTTCTCACGTTGCCTAGCAATCTGATTGCCTTGGCTTCTCAATGTAGACTCAAAGTTTATTCCCGACTTAAGAAGTACATCGGTTACGCCTTGCATAAACTTTCCATCCACCATACCGTTATCGCACCAAGCGATTGATACCGTCTCTTGCATTGTCCCCACCTTTGTTATTTTTTCTTTGCCCTTGCGTTATCCACAAGATTTGGATAAGGTCTTCCAGCCTTCTTAGCCATTGCCTTCGCCTTAGTCTTCTGAGCAGGTGTAAGTGGTGTTGATTTCTTGTTCGGGTTCTTTTTATCCCAGAATGCTTTCTTCATTACCATTTCACCTTATCTGCCCAGTAGGCCGCTGACATTTTGCCTTTGGCAATGTTCTTTGCGTGACGTGCTTTAAAGGAAGCCTGACGTGCTGTTGGCTTCTTATCGCCAGTCACACCCTGTTGACCAAAGCGGATGGTCTTAACCTTATTGCCTTCTTTAGCCACAACTACGTGGCTCTTCTTAGGGTGACTCGGTGTACGCTTTGGCTTGTTGAAGCCAGATACTCCCACCCGCTTTAGCCTAGGGTCTGTCATAATTTTCCTTAGTATGTCTTGTAAGTTTTGTTGACTCTGCTTGCAGAAGAACCTCTGAGTCCTGCGCTAGTGCGTGCTGCATTAGCACGAGCGCGACCAATCATATCTTCCATAGACAAGTCTTCAGATTTTCTTTCACCTTCAGCGCCCCATTTTGCCTGGAACTTTGCCATCTCATTAATCTGTTTTTCCACAGCCTTCTGAGGAATTCCTAGTTTGCGAGCAGCAGCATAGAGACGAGAAGGATTTTCAAATCTTTCCTTGCGCGTTTCTGTTGTTTCTTCAGTGCTTACCGCAAAGTTTTGGAACTTGTCCATTGGTGATGAACCAGTAAATTTAGTTCCACCAACACCGCCAACTTTAGGGAAGGCTCCTTTTGGTTTAGTTAGTTTCTTTGGTCTATCGGCTGCACCAATATTCTGGATTACCTTTGCTAGACGCTTATCTTCGTCGCTAATTTTCTTTGGCATTATCTTACGCTCCCACCAATATATCCGAAATCTTTATTGTTAACATATTTGTTATCTTTTGTTGCTTTACGACCAACGGTTACATTTCTGTTTATGCCGCTTCCAGCAATATTTGGGCTAAAAGTTGTTGGCCCAGATGATGATATTGATACACCAATTTTGCGTTTTTCGTTTATTGGGTTTGTTAGTTTTACAATATCTTCTTTACTAACTTTTTTTGCCATTTTACTTACCCTTCTTTGCTGTCTTCTTAACAGGCTTTCTGACTACCATTTTCTTGCCAGTCTTCTTGGCTTCCATCTTGGCCATAGCCATACCCTTAGGTGTATATGCGAACTCTTTCATTCCTACTTTTGGCATTAGATTGCTCCTATTTCTTTCATTACTTCGGCTGTCTTTTTGTTTATATCTTTTGACTTAGGCATTGAGTCAGCGTCGTAAGCCTTACCGATAACCTCAGAGGCTCTGTACGCTTCTTCAATGTGGCCCTTTGTCGTACCCGCTGGTTGCATTCCGTGAGAACGTGCCTCTCGGTAGGCAGCCAATTCAGAGTTCCACTTTCTGTCGGGGATGTCACGAGTGGCATCTCCTGCATTAAGTTGTAAACCCTTAACCTTGCAACCGAAGCAATCTTCGTCACAGGCTGTGTGGTCAATATCTATTTGTTCTTCTTCAGAAAATGGCTTATCCGATGTCTGGTCACAGAGCACGCAGCCCCACAGTGTCGCCACAAAATCGTGAGTCTCACTGAAACCCCATTCTAAAACCTTGCTGATATGGCTATGCATTTTGTCCCCTACTGTATTGTAAAATTTGCTTCTGTAATCCCTACGTTGGCAGCAATAAGTGCCGCTTTGGTTGCATCATTTACTGTGTGGTTATACCCGCCACGATAAACTTCAGTGTAGTCATCAAGGGTTTCATCAGTTATATATCTGACCTGTCGGTATGTTCCACTAGACTTGATGATAGTTATACCTCTGTTCATCTTAAAGAAGTAGAACAAACGGTGGTCCCCGATAGGACCTTCTTCTACAACAGGTGTTGTAAATGTATAGTTTGGCATTGTTCCTCCTTAGTGAACTTACTGATGAGGCTAGGTTTCCCTAGCCCCACCCGTCAATCAACTAAGCGATTGATGAACCTGACTCAATACGGTACAGGGCTTCTTCACGATAACGTGCGAAACCAAGAACGCCGTACCAGCCCATTGGGCGGAAGCGCATCAAGCGGTCTGTTACGTTACCGATTACTACGTGTGGCTCTTCAGCAACTGCTTCTGCAAGCGCTTGCTGTCCGCAAAGAATAGTGCGGTACACCTTTGCAGATGAAGAACCGTCTGTTGCAGAGTAGAGACGTGGTGACTCAACGAAGTAAGCGCCTTCATAGGCACCAATTTCTCCAGCCCAAATGTTTTCATTTGAGTTGTACTCGTGAGGCAAACGCCATCCGCCAGCACCAGTCTCAGCACGAAGGTCGTGTGAAACTTCTGGGTGGATACCAGCCCAGTACATTGAACCCTTGCGGGCAACGGCCTTGTTAGCACGCAACTTCGCAACGGCCTTGCGGACGTTTGCTGAAGATAGCGTTGCTGCTGCTGTCACTGTAGCGGTTGATGTTGCTGTTGAACCTGAGTAAATTACATTGCTTCCACCGCGAAGTGTTGTCATTGCAACTGAATCAATTGAATCAGCAAGGTTGAACGCAATGATGTTAGCGATTGCTGGGTCTACATCAGCAAGGCTGAAGAGTTCCAACGCACGTGTTACGAGCACTGAGTTACCATACTCATTGAGAGTAATGGTTACAGATGTTGGTGTAGACATTGCTACTGCATCTGGGTCTGTTGTTTCTGTAAGAGCAGTTGTTGCTGCTGAAAGGTCAACGTAGCGCTGTAGCACTACTGTTGAACCTGGGATTGCTTGGCGTGCTGGACGCTTATCTGCGACTGAACGAATTAGTGGTTCAGAACGGAGAGCGAACTCTAGAAGACGGTCATACGCCTTCTGGACTAGACCAGCAGAGCCAGCGGTTCCTCCGAGATTGTCAGAGGCTGTGGATACATAAGCCATATTTCGTCACCTCCAAGTGACTATGAACGGATATTGTCATTGTGAGCGCATAAATGCAATAAGTTCTTCAGCGCTTTGTGCGCCGTCAATTCTTAATGATGCATCTTGTGCTCTATCAGGGGTTATTGCACCCTGAGTAATAACGTCTTGCTGACGTAATGCAGCACGGTCAACGTTATTACTATCAGGCGCTGCTTCCTCACTTACAGTCAGTCCGAACAAGTCTGCGTTATCTTCAAGCCAGTTATTCACTGACTCTTCTGTAACGTCATCCAAGTCCTTAAGGACAAGACGTGTAGCCTTTGGATTAACACCCTTCTTTTCTAAGACTTCTTTTACGGTTCGCTCACGCTGCACTTTGGAAAGTCCCTCAAGTTGCTCAGTGAGTTCCTTAATACGCTTCTCGTCTGCTCGTTTGGCTTTTCGTAACTTCTTTAACAAGTCACTTCCATCACCAGCAAACTGCTCGGTATCTAGGTCATCGTCTTCGTCGTCCCAGTAGTTGTTGCTCATAGCAACCCACCCTTCTATTCGTTGTAGTCGCAAGCCTCAGGTTCTATTAGGGGAAATAGTCTGGCTCTTGCTATCGGTCTTTTACGCTGACGGGGCCGATAGGTCCGTTCAGGATTCTTTTTATATTAAGCCAGCGCCTCTGCGCTCTGATGCTAGGCTTGCTGAAGTAGTTCCAGACTTAGCCTTATAGCGGGCTTCTTCTTGTAGTGTAAGTTTTTCAAGTTCACTAAGCGCTGAGGCCTTCTTGCCAATTACGGCTTCCGATAAACCAGCGACACCCATTGACTTCTGACCAGAAATCTCAGCAAGTTTCTGCTCTGTTTGACGGGCTTGAGCAACCTGACCAAAACCAGCAAGTGCTGTTTGATACGTAGTTCCACCTGCTGCGTAATTTGCTGCTTGCTCTGCGGTAATACCACCAGTAAGTGTGTTAGCACCAATACCTTGAGTCTCTGCTGCTGCAAGCACCTGGTATCCCTTGACTTCTTTCTCAAGGTCAGCAACACCCTTTGTACCAGTAAGCAAAGCCTTGGCAAGTTTGCCTCGGTCTGCAGTTGGATAAAAACGATTAATTGTATCCTTTACCTCTTTAGGAGCCTGGTCAATAACATCAAAGACCTTTGTAATATTTTCGGCTACTGTAGATACTGCAATTCCCTTGCCAAGTAATTCGCTAGTGTAAGAATCTACCGCAAGGTCATTTAGGTTACTGCGGCGGAAGATGTCTCCTAAGGCTTGTTGAGATTTTACAAACTCTGCAATTGTCGGTACTTCAACAGACACGCCTGAGGCTTTAAGGTCCTGCAACTTGTAGATTGCTGAGAATCTATCTGTGAATGGTTTCATATTTGGGTCATTACGAGCAGCCATTAAGGCTAGGTTCATTGACTCATCTGCAGTAGAACCAGTCTTGTAAAAACCAGAAGCAGTCTTATAGAGTGCATCTACCCAAGGCTTTTTTGATTCTGCTTCTCCATAATATAATGAAAGTGTCTTGCGAAAAGTATCAACCGCAAGTCCAGGAGTTTCATTTGCAAATGCAGCCGCATCGTTAGAAGCCACACCATTTACATACTTATTGCCACCCTCTTCACCAGTAAATGGAACTCCGCTGAAATAAAGAATTCCACCAAGCATCTGAAATTTATTAGAGCCTTTAACGGCACCAAGTGCTGGGTTATTAGCAAGAGCAGCATTTGATTTATCTTGAGCCTCTTTTGCTTCACGCTCAAGACGAATACGCTCAAGACGTGCATCAAATTTTTCTTTGGCTGCTTCTTCTCTGGCAAGTTTTTCTTCTGCCTCAAAGTCTGCTTTAATTTTTGCAGCATCGGCTTGTTGCTTTTCAAGAGCCGCTAACTGAGCCTTTTGTTTTTCAAGGAGAGCCTGTGCCTGAGCAAGAAGTTTTTTATTTGCTGCTAATTCCGCTGCTTTTTTCTGGGCTGCTGTTTGCGCCATTTAGATTCCACCCATTCCAGAGGCACGAGCAAAGGCAACTGCTGCGTCTCTAGCCTCTTCGTTTGCTGCTTTTGTTTTTTCACGGTTAGGATGATTAAGTGCGTAGTAATAAACATCTGTAATAGATGGGGCTGGAGCCTTACCAGTAACATCTGGGTTTAAGAACCGAGTTACATTAGGGTCTGATAGTTCGAATGAACCAGCGTCCATTTCCCAAACCTTAGATAGAGTTCCAATGATAGGTTCTGCAATATCTGACATAGTAAGGTTAGGTGTTGACTTTAAACGGTCAGCGTAGGCTGGGTAAAGTTTCTGCGCTTTCTCTGAGAACTCAAGTCTTAAGTCGTCAACTGTTTTAGTGCCAGAGGCAACTTCTACTCCAAGAGCATTAATTTCTTTAGCACTTAAGTTGTTGATTCCATATGCTTTAAGAAGTGTAGAGACGTTAGAAATCTGCTTAATTGCTGCAGATGGAATGCTCTTGGTATCTCCAAGGTTTACCTTGGCCCAAAGGAATGACTCAGTAAAAGATTTAGGGTCAAAGGCTGATGGGGTTGTTACGGTCTCATAGCCACCAGTGGTAGCCTTACGGGTTACTGTCTTACCCATTGCAGCCTCAGCGTTTACCTTAGCAAGAAAGTCTGCCCTATCTGCATCTGTAAGAAGTGCCATATCAAAGCCAATTGATTTAGCAATTTTGTTTAACAAAGCATTTGCATTGACAGTATCATATTCGATAATGTTTGTGGTAACACCCTGCATCATAGGTGAGTTCTCGGTCATTACCTGAAGAACGTCCCAAGGAGACTGTTTCTTACCTTCCTTGAAGGCTGCTACTGCACCATCTACAATGTCATTCCATAGGTTCTGCCGAGCAGAATCTGTTGGTTGACGATTAGATACTCCAAGAAGATACTCAGAAAGAGCAATCTGAGAGTTCAAAGGAAGTTTAGCAAAAGACTTTTTAATTATAGAAGCATCAGCCTTAATAAGGTTACCCTTAGCATCTGGCATCCAAATGTAAACTTTTTCTTTTGTTTCTGCCTTAGGTGGAACGACAATGGTGCCAGGAGGCGGTACAACTGGATTCTCTGCCATTATTTGTTCTCCCTCATATTGTCATTTTCAAAGTATCTTGTAATCATTCTCTGAAGTACTGGGTCCCACATATCGTAACTAGAAGCCAGATAGTTGACCCAAGCATCTTTAACCATTCCTTTTGACCCAGTAGGCGCATCCTTGTATGCTGCTGCATATTCGTTGCGGTATTGGACAAAAGCCTTAGCCTGTTGCCAGAACTGAGTCTTTCCATACTTTTTCATAAACTCTTGGTCTTTAACAATTGTTGCAAGACCTTGTGATTGAATCCAGGCTGCGTTGCCCTGAGTTGCATTCTTTTGATATTCTTGTGACCAAGCAAAACTTGCTTTTCCAAGAGTATTTTCTGCATAGTCTTTAAGTTGAGCCTTAAGTTCAGGAACACTTAGGTAACTTGGGTATCCAGCAGCAACGGCAGCATCGTTGTATCGTTTCTTTTCTGCAGTGTATGCAGCCCAGAATCTAGACTTTTCAATTTCTTCTTCAACCAACTGTGGTGTCTTAAGTGCTGAGTTTACTGGAGTTCCATCTGGGAATCGCGCAGTTGTTGAATTAAGGAATTTATTAACTTGAGGACTATAATCTTTTGGTAGGTCAGCAACCATAAGGCCAATAACTGCTGGGTCAATCTGCCGCAACTTAGTCGTAAGGCCAGGGAACTTGTCCCAGATTCTGTCGTAAGCCTTTTGGCTTGGAGTGATATATGCAGCAGAATCTTGACTGCTAACAAATCTACGGTCCATAGGAAACTGAGAACCAGTCTCTGCTTGCATATGAGCCTGAAAATCTTTTTCAGCCAATTCATTGGCTTCTACTATGTTTTTGCCTTGCATCTGATATGTATTCACAAGACTGAAATAGTAGTCCTGATAAAGACTATCTGGTCTAGACTCAACATACTGTGGAGTTCCGATAAGTGAAAAGAACTGTGTGCGGAACTTTCGCAGATAAATACTCTTTGCTCCAAACATAACAGACTTATCTGTTGGCTTGGGACCTTTACCCATATCGTATAGAATCCATTGACGATTGCTCTCAGAAATCCAAGAGTCAACAAACATCTTATTTGTTGTATCTGGCTTAAGACCCATAGCAAGGTTGCGTGCCCAAGCAGGAGTAAAAGTATTTTTTAACTGAGTTCCCGTATCTGGTTCAATTCCAAACGGAAATAATTCATCATAAGAATAACCAGGAATTTTTCCAAATGTTGAGTCAACTAATTTTTTAATCTCGTCTTCATCATTTGGCTTGCTTCCGTAAATCTTGCTTAAAGCAATAGGAACCATCCAAGAAGCACCTGGGAAGTTAGCAATGTAGTTAGTAGCGCGTGAGTTGATAACAACGCCCTTGCCATCATTAAGACCCATTTCTTTTGTGCCAGGAACAAGTAAGAAAGATGCCTTCATTGGGTCATTAACTGGATTGCCATTCTGGTCTACTCCAAATGAATTGTATAGTCCATAATAAGAGTTTAAGAATCCAGCAAAACGGCGTGGTTTCTTAACCGCAAATCTGCTATAGCGATATATACCAGAGGCTGCAGCATTAGGAAATGTTGCAAGTCCACGAGCAAGATAGAGTGCACGATGTTGGCGTGGGATTGTATAAAATGTCCTTGCTACTTCATCAACCAACTGAATTGCTGCAGCGTGATGAATCTGATTAAGAGTTGCTACGTCCACTTGAACACCTTGAGCAAGCAACATTTCTGCACGCTCTGCAACAAGTGCTGTGTGACGAGATGTGCCCCATACTTCACGAATAACGTTTTCTGGTGCCATCAAAGTTTTCCAGGCACTAGATGTTAGTGAGTCTATAGCAGCAACAACACTCTTGCTAATTGTTGTAGGACGGCCATACTGAATGTCAAGTGGATGGATTGCTGACATCTGGTCTAGATTCTCAGCGAGCATTCCTCGTAGTTGATTTGGCATTACTTGTCCTTCTGCAGCAGCAAGTTTTGCCTCTGCAGTTGGTAAGTATCTATTAACAATAACAATATTATCGTCAATTAACTGAATTAGTTCATCTCCAGAAACACCCATCTGGCGGGCGTAATATCTGCCTTGTGGAGTAGCAGCCCATTTAATAAGGTCCTGACGTGTTGCACCAGCAAGTATCTGGTCAACCATTAAGTCGCCACGTAAGTGGTTATTGACTACATATGCTAGTTCATCAAAATATTCTGGGGATGAGACGGTGGTTATGCTCTTAGGACTTCTAGACATAATGGTATTCATCTTGACAACAGTTGCTTTGTTTCCAAGAAGTTCCATTGTGCGTGTATGGTTAGATGAAATTTCTGACATATAACCTTCGCCAAAACCATCACGGTTTGCAAAAGACTTAAACTCTAGAACCTGTCCATTGGAAAGAGTTATTCTTTGAATAGGGTCAAGCATAGGTTGCTTTGCGTATAGACCTTCAGACACCTGGAAAATTTCTGATTGCTCTTTAACCTTTGGACCCAACTCATCAAGGATTCTGCCAAGGTCATCATATGCCTGAGCAATTTGCTGGTTGGCTACGTTTAATTCTGGTGCAAGACTATTAATGTCTTCAACGGCACGGGCTAAGCGCATTTCCGCTGCGGCGATATCGCCAGCAAAGCGTGGGTCATTAGCATCTTTAAGAGCCTGGATTCTACGTCTTAAGCCATAAACGCTAGGAACGTTAATTGGCGCACCATACTCAATGGCATAGACATTAAGTTTCTGCTCAATTATATTAACATCTCGCTCTGCATCCCTGAGACGTTCTTTGATACCATCTGCCCAGTCACGCTTGGCTGCTGGAGACACACGTGCCCCTACGCCAAAGTGGGCTTCATAAATTGCATAAGCATCATCACGTGTAATAATTGCACGGTTGTATTGTTCTGATAAAGCCTTTACCTCGTCTTGAATTTCTTTTTTCGAACTCTTGCCAAGCGTTGCGGCCTTTTGAACATTTCGAATAATTACTTTTGCTGTCTTCTTTATAATAGAAGCGCTTGCAGTTGTAACCATAGGGGTTAAGAATTTTGAACCTTCGGCAAGTGTTCCAGCAAGCATTGGCTCAATAATAGAGTTCTTTGGAATATATGAAAAGCGATAAAGTTGAGCAATAGAAAATACTCTGCTTGATGATTCAAAAATTCCTCTGGCTGCAGCACCAAGTGCTTGCTCTGCTGTTGTTGCCGAACCTACTATAAATCCTTTTTGCTTACGAGCAGCCTTAAGAATCATACGGTCTAACTCACCAAATGGAAGCATAGCCTCAGAGTTTGCAAGTTGACGTTGTGTAACTGGGTCAACTTTTATGCGGACGCTAGTTGTTGGGTCCATAGCAAAGCCATCTTTACGTAGGCTTCCGTGAACGGCACTAACATCATCCATCAAGGTTTCAACAAAACTATCAATCATCTGCTGGTTAAAATAACCACGTGAGTAGGCAACTGTAGCGGCTAGTTCTTTGTTTACTGACTGAACTACCGCTGCTCTTTCTCCATCAGATTTTGCTGAAATAAAACGGTCAATGATTTCTCGACGATATTGAGATACACTTTTTGTTTCAAGTGTATGTGTAGTAATTATTTTTGAGCCATTAGCAAATAATGGAACATCATCAAAGACGGCCATCAATTCATCTATGCCATCCATAGGACGTAGACCAGAGTTAGTTACAAGCCCCTTTGGCATATAGGTACCAAATTTACGCATTAAGACAGTAATAGGTCCATTAACCCTACTACCAAGAATTACCTGTGCTACGCCACCGACTTCAGAAAAGTCGCGTTCAAGACGAGCAGTCTTAAGTTGACCTGTACGAGTACGAATTGCTGATACCGCAGCCTTGCCAACAATTGGTTCAATTGGACGGGTGAACTTACCCGCTGCAACTGGTGCCGTAACAAGAACGCCAGTAGCATCGTCAAGTTCCTGCCTTAGAAATGCATCATAAATATCTTGATGCTTTGGATTCTTAGCAATTGCATCGTCAAATGCTGCAGTCCAACGCGCACGCTGTTCTGCTGTATAGACAGGCATTTTGCCAGTTAAGAGATATTCATTGCGAATAACTGAATTGCCATCGCCAATAACCCATAGGTCATCTGACATCTTCAACTCTGCAAGACGTTCGATTGCTGGGCCATATCCCTTGTCAGCAAGAATAAAGTCAGCAACAACACGTGGGTCTTTAGTAGACCTAATCAAGTCTGGCATTGCTGGATTATAAGTATGCTTCTTAAGGATGCGAACAATATCAACAATGTTATCAGATGCTGCAAGATTCATAATTTCTGAACCAATTACAGTTTGTGTTCCGCCATTGCCTTCAACAAAGTTGATATGGTCATACATATCTTTTTCGTATACTGGCATTGCTTCTACATCGCCAGCCTTAAACCTTGTTGTAAGTCCAGCGCGTGTAGCCCCAGCCTTGGTGGCAGCACCTGCACCAACAAAGGCAACGTTGATTGCTATGTTTTTAATAATAAAGTCGTTGGTTCCAGTAATCCATTTACCAAGTGTGTTATCTTTAAAGTTTTCTTGAATATCCTGGTCATTCCAAAGGTCAATACCAGATACATCAATACCATTGGCTTCAAGGATTGCATTTTCACCAAGTGCAAGAACTCCACCAAGTGGGCTTTTAAGTAAAGATTGTCCAAGTGATACGCCTTCTCTTACGAGAAATTTTTCTCCGTCAACAATTACATATTCGTTGCCAGTGCGGTTGTAAGCATCTTTAATATCGCTTAATTGAAAACCTTTACCGTACTTATCGCTAGTGTATAGTGGGCTATTAGGGTCAGTAGCAAGATACGCAGTAGATATTGGGCGAGAAATATAAGGTGAGAATACATACTTCTCAGCCTTTTCTGCAAGAAGAAGCACTGGGTCAAATGGCTTAATTGCAGTCTCTGTTACTGGACTTACACCCTGCTCAACCAACTTCTGCTGAATTGCACTTTGCGCTGCAATACCAGCAGCGGCAGCAACCTCTGGGTTCTTTATTCCCATACCAGCCAAAGAAGCACCAGACTGAACGGCGACAGAAGCAGGGTTGATACCAAGAAGACCTTTACCAGCCTCTTTAAATGAATTTAAAAATTCGCTCCAAAATGACATTACTTCACCGCCATTGGATTAAAATTGCTAGGCCCGCCGCCGCGAACATCTTCGCCCGTAAGGGTCATAATAAATACATCCCTATCCTCAGGCGACTGCCATTTAACCATTGCTAATGGAATCGCTATTGCAAAATTTTCATAACCTAGAGAGTTTGCAAACTTATCTAGATGGTCAAAAAATCCATTTTCTAACCATTGCATTAAAGTATCTGTTCTCTCAGATAGTTAACAAATCGCTTATATGAATCTGGAGCATTAGGAATGCGTGTTGCATTAATTAAATCAGGTAGGTAGCGCTTGATAAGGTCGAGGTTTTCATTCTGATTCATAGCAGATGTGACACGTGAGGGCAAAGCCTCTGAACCACGACCTGCACCAAAATCAACGCCATCTGAAATAGGGCGACCATCAGGTTGCAATTCATCTAATGGTGTAACTCCACCCCCCATAGGAGGCATAGCCTCTTGAGATGCACGTGGCATAGTAGGCGCAGCAGCCATAGGTGCTGAAGCCTGTTGTTCTGCAAGTGCTTGGTTCTGACCATAGGCAAAACCTGTGTAGTCACGACCAGATTGTCCGTCTCCGCCAGTTGCTGAAACATTAGCAGGGTTATATTGTGGTGCAGTTGGGCGCAATCCGCCTCTATTTTCTGCCATCGCTTCCTCCTACTTAATGTGTTTGAATTGTGTCTTGGATATATACGGTGCAGCAGTAAATGCTGTCAGTTTTGCTGCAATCTCCATCGCTTCAAAAGCGTCTACGCCAGCGTGGAGTGCACCAAGTGCGTAAGATGCACCTGAACCTACAGCATAAATATTATTTTTAGTTTTGTTGACGCATAGTTCGTGGTCAATATCAAAAAGTTCACCACATACTGACATTAAAAACTGAAATCTTAACTCACTCTTAGACTCATCAAAGTTATAACCATTACTACTTAAACATTTGCGTAGAGATGGCATAGCCTTTGTAATCATAAAGTGGTAAATATCTTTGCGGTCCTTAGCAGTTACTGTTGGTGGCTCCCAAATGTGTTGTGCCACATCACAAGGAAGTACCTCACCAGAACCAGCGATTAAGAAAGAACCGCGTTCTGCAATTTTTTGAATATTAGGATGGCTGTAAATAAAACCAGAGTCATCTGTTGTCTGACTATCGGCAACAATAAGTGAATGACTATCGTACTCGATTCCAATTATTGTTGTCATAGTCCCCTACTTAGTTATCTGCGGTTGATAGTTCTAACGCTTGCTGATGCTTCTCCTTGGCCTGAAAGGCTAGAAAGTAAATTCATAATGCTTGGTGGTGGCTGTTCTGGTGGAGTCATCTCTGGCCCCATTGGACCTTCTGGTGAAGGAGCGCCTCCTGCTGGAACGCCTTCGGGAGCAGGGGACGGTTGCTCAACCATTTGTGGTGCCCCAGCAGGAGGAACTTGAGGCTTCGGGGCGAAGATTTCTTCAATCGCGTCTTCAAGTGCCTGTCCCTTTTGGCGAGCCTTGATTACCGAAGCAATCTTGTTTATCATTTCTGATGGGTCTTGTCCCTGTGCTGCCATCATAGGAGTCTGCTGAGCCATTGCTGTTAGTCCACTGAGCAATGCTGTACGCATATTTTCAATTTCAATCTTCTCAAGTTCTTGAGTGACATTGACTGTGAATGGAAGTTCGCGCATAGCCATATCCTTAGAGATAAGACCGCCACCTAATGCTTGAAGCATAAAGATAAGACCTTGTGCAGGGTTCAAGCCAGCAAGCATTCCATAACGAACATCTGCTGAGTAGTCCTGCTTAATGTCTTTCCTTGGAAGATAGGTGACTTCGTAAGGTGAACCTGAGTCCACGCCACGAATTGTCTTCTCTTCTGGGTAAAGAACTTCATCAACTTCAAAGCAAACGCTAATTACATCACGTAGTGCTGAAGCAAAAATTGCTTGTGCTGACTTAACCTGTGTATCAAATGCGCCCATAAGCGCCTGTACACCTTGGCCAGTAACGATAGATGCATCAATGTTACCTGTACGTCCTTCAGGATAACGTGCACCAACGCGGAGTTCTTGATTCAAGAGTGCAGATTCTGTGAATGCACCCTGTGGTAGTGATAGTTCTACACGACGAACACCTGCTGGGTTAGATGTACGGATAACCGCGTCTCCACCCAACTGCAGTTCTTGAACATCCTGTGGTAAAACAATCGGAGCCTGTACAGATTTCTCTGCGGCCTCCATAGCAAGCAATGCAAATCGGTTGCGTAGTAGTTGAATTCCTAGGATGTCGTCGAATTGTCCACGTAGTTCTCCATCAATAGATGGCTTACGTGCAACTACGACCATCATCTTACCCAATAAATTCTTTACTTGTGAAAGAACTAGATTCTGCTTGGTTGGGATATAGATAGTTGATTGGTCTTTGTCATAGTAGCGAATCATCTCTATCTGAGCATTTAAGTCTTGCTTGTAGTTGTAACCACCAAGCAACTGATATTCATACTCAGGGAACTGTGTGATGAGTTCGCCCAGTGTCATTGTGTATCGTTTTGCGAAAGCAACACAGCGTCCATAGCGGTCAAATTCTGGGTAAGCCCCAATTGGATTTTCTATGCGGATGCGTGGCAACTTCGCTTCCTCGTCCAATTCAATAAAGAATGGGAGGAAACCGTAGGTAATATACCAATCAGCGCCTGAGTACATCTGTACTGCTAGGTCTGAATGTGCAAAATAGTTTGACGCAATACGTGTGCGCTTGTCAGCAAAACTACGTGCACGGTCATTTGTTGCATTTGCTGCAGAGCAGTTTACTGCTGGCAGCGGAGCCATAACCTCAGAAAGGTCACGAGCAACAATGTCAATAAAGTTGGCAACTACGTTAGCATCAACGCCATCTGGAAAGAAATCAGGATAAACTTCTGCAATCTTACCCTTACGTACTGCAAGCACATCAAGGTTGCGGGCATCACGCTCTGAGTTGCGGTAGCGCAAAGCATCAACTCGCGCTGCAATCTGTTCAATTGATAATGCCATTGTTATCCTAACCGTATTGTTCCGCCCATTGTGAGGCGAACTCTTCATCTAAATTAATTGAGCCACGCTGGGACATTTGTGCTCTTGTTGCCCAACGGTTTGATTGGTACTGTCCAACTCTTGTACTCTGTTGCATCAACTCGCGTATGCGAATAATTGCAAACCAGAGTGCCATTACGCAGTCGGTAGGGTTCTTGGTATCTGGCTTCCAGGTAATAAGTTCCTGGATAAGGGTCTTGATTCCCTCTGAGCCTTCATTGCTTGGCAACTCAATCAAGTTGTTATCTTGAAAGCGCCCTTCTCTGACAGAGCCAAAGAGGCTTGCCATTGATGCCACACCAAAAGATGTGTCCCACTTATTCTTGCCAGTGAAGTGTGAATTCAACTGGCAGCCATATGCGGCTAAAAAGTTTCTTAAGTTATCATCCAGAGAGTATGCCTTCTGGTGTGCGTTGATTTCTACGCGGAACTCCTGAGGGCGGTACTTCTCGACCCACTCTTCAATGACGCCTTGAATCTTGGCTGGCGTAGGCTCTGTCATATTGATACAGTCTAGAACGTAAATTCTTCCGTCTGTTCGATTGTACGAAACAGCCACAAAAGCAGAAGCACCTGACATAGCAGGGTCAAAACCAATAACCGTGTAAGCGTTGTCAGTATTTTTCGGATGGCCTACAACCCCCGCTTTGAGAGGTCCGCGCTTACGCATTCCGTTGACGCTTCCTGCAACGCAGGTTGGTGAGAAGATGGAGTCTTCTTGTACGTCTTCTTGTTGGTAGACCATAGCCCATACTGAGGGGCTGACCTGAGAGCGACGCTTAAAGAGAGAAGGTCCGTCCCACTTGGGAAAATTTCCATTTGGTAATGCATCGTCCTTTGCATTTTCTTGCTGGTCTGTTTCAGGCCAGAGTGTTTTCCAGTTAAGCGGGTCTTCGTCAAATTCCAAGACTGCTGGCATAGCGCAGTAGGTGAAGGGGCTTACCCCACCCGACCACTGCCCAGGGTCCCTCAGCATCTTGTAGAGGTCAATTGATGACACTCTGGTTCCAACAATAATTAACTTACCGTGTCTGCCAAGACGAGTGATAACTTCTTTCTGAAGCCACTCAAGTTGCTTTTCCCACTCGTGAGCGTTAGCACCCATTACAGCGTCGTCCACAATAATCAAGTCGGCACGTGCACCGTAAATCTGAGAACCCATACCTAGGGCTTGGACCGTAGGGTCCTTCTCGCCAGAGTCGCGGCCTGTACCTAAGTAAATCATATCGGCTGACCACTGGGTTGCATCTGCCTTGTAACCGCCGTTAGGGCCGAAGGCCACTTGCAGTTTGGTGTAGGCAGGGTGTGAAAGTCGGGTCTTGATTGCCCCAAGAAACTTACGTGCCATACCCTGGGTCTTGGAGACAATAATGACTCGGTGATTTGGGTTGGTGACGATTTTGTACAAAACGTAGTTGGTGGTGATAGTGGTGGACTTGGCGTGCTCTGGGGGTACGTTGATAAGTACTCGGTCAGCCTCGCCTGGTTCATAGGTCATACCTGGTGGTAACCACCTAGGGGCCCTACCCTCTATCATATCCATCCAGTTCAACTGGTGGGGGAACAACTTAGAGTCTAAGAACTGCTCACAGAAGTCGGGGAAGGAAATATCCTTTAAATCGGCAAGGTCTGCTTTGATGCCTTTGCCTTCAAGGCGGGCTTTCTCGGCTCGCTCCTTGAACTCAGGGTCTGCCATCACCCACTGTCGGAAGGTAACGTCATTTCGGCCCACCCCAGCCATAGCGGAGATAATAGTTGCCCCCTGGCTGAGTTGGATGAGTACCTTCTCCTGGGCTTCCTTCTTCGGTATATTCTGGATTCCTGGCTTGCGTCCCATAGTCTTCCAATCGGTATATTAACACTACCCAATTAACGGTAGACCTATCCCATAAATTCTATTAGTTATAATATATATTATATATATTAAGGAGTTGCCGTAGAGCAAACGGAGGCAACTCCGTTAAAGATTATATTTAATCTTTACATCTATAGAAGACCCGTTCAAATCGTAAAAGCGAACGTAAGGTTCGCAGGATTTATTACTTAAGTAGTAAAAAGTTGCCCTCTGGGGATAAAACCCCAGTTCAGAAGGGGGGTAACAATATAACAGAAACTTATTTCCTGACCATATATAATATAATAGTGGCAGATTTAATCAATGCCCCCTCAAACCCTCGCAGGTTTTCGCGGTCACCAGACTCTCACCCTCACCCTGAGGGTTACTGTTATTCCTCACCCTTACTTCTTAAGACTTAACTAGACTTAAAGTCTAGGATTCTTTTAACAATGTGGAATATCTGAGCAAGGATTGAGACCGTAGACCCGTTTATGCTTGGGGTGACTGTCTCCCCTGTAGATTTGGGGGGGTGATGTCGGCCAGAAATATAGTTGAAACTTCAACCATTACGGGGAAGACAGAGGGCACCTGTTCGAACACCTGTTCGACAGATTGCCTCAAAATCTTTGACCAGTCATTTGAAAGATTTTTTGCAAATAGGCTTGACACTTAAGTCGTGAGGTGAAATACTGGTGCCACAAGGGAGAAATCCCCACAAGACAGGAGAAGAAAGAAATGCAAACAACAACCAAGAAGACCGAGAACCTCTCAATCATTACCGAGGCCCTAGAAAGTGCTCACGCCTTGATTCAAGAGAAGACAGGCGCACCCCGCGCAACAATCCTCGTCACCCGTAAGACAGGCAACACGATGGGACATTTCACACACGCCCGCCCTTGGGTATCTGGCGAGGATTCATTTCACGAGATTATGGTCTCGGCAGAATACTTCACACGCGGGGCCCGCGCTATCCTTGGCACACTTCTACACGAGACAGCGCACAGCCTAGACCTACAGGCAGGGATTCAAGGCGTATCGGGTGACGGGTACCATAACAAGAAGTTCAAGGCCACAGCCGAGGCCCTAGGCCTCACAATCACACAGGCCAAGCGTATCGGGTGGAGCAACACCGAGGTGAGCGACGAGTGCGCGGAGCGATGGAGCGAGGCCCTAGCACTTATTGAGGCAGGCCTAGCCCTCACAGCCGACACCGAGCAGGGAGCAGGCAAGAAAGGGCGCGACAAGAACAATCTCGTGGCCGAGTGTGGATGTGGCGGGAAGATTCGCCTAAGTAAAAAGGTGCTTGAAATGTGCGCCCCAAGGTGCCAGAATTGCTTCCACGATTTCGAGGCCAGAGACTAGAAAGGACAGCCCCCGCCCCTCACAGAGGGCGACAGGTGCAAGACCTGACGGGGGCACTAGACGAGGCAACTAGGCCGAGTCTTAATGACGGGAGAATAAAAAATGCTAAAGTTCTACATTGTAAAGCGTGACGAGCGCGAGGGTGACGGATACCATAAGGTGATGGAGTTTGAAAGTTTCTCACAGTTTATGCGGTTTGCAGAATTCCACCGCGCCTACATTGAGGAGATAAAGACCCTAGACGTGGACACCCCTTACACTATCCACCTGCCAAGCGGGGAGAAAGTTAGAGGATAGCAAGACAGCCCCCGCACCTAAAGCGGGCGCAGGTTCAAGACCTAGCGGGGGCGCGGTAAGGCGGGAAGTTCTCGCCTTATGACTTAAGACAGGAGAAAGAAAATGAAAGAATGCAAAATAGACGGGTGCAATTCAACCGAGTTGGTTTACAGCGGGGTAGACGCTTTCTGCCTAGGCGTACCTACTGAGACCTATTGCTACAACTGCGCCAATTATTTACACCGCCAAGCAGCAGCACAGGCCTAGACAGGCCCGCCTTGCCCCGATATAGTCGGCACAGGTTCACGACCTAGCAAGGCACAAGGGCAAACCCGCCCGATTTAGACAGGAGAAAAAATAAATGCAATCAATGGCACAAGTTCAAGCGGACACGCTAAGCGATGACGTGAAGAGAATCATCCAAGCCGAGCAATTCGCGGAGGATTTTTTACTCGTGGCCGAGAACGATTTCGGGATGTATTCCGACTTAAGACAGGAAGCAGAGGGCGCGACAGTCTCACAGTTGAGCGACCAAGTGCGGAGCAATTACGAGCACTTAACCGAGCAAGTCTGCGACCTAGTAGCCGAGCACATAAGCCCCACAGCCCGCGACCTAATCGCTCAACTATTGCAGGGCCAAGGGTCTTTGCCTTTCGATGTAATCGCCCGCCAAGTAATGGAATGGGGCAAGTAATGAAACTTACAGAACAAGAAATTTTACTCATTAAGTCGGCACTAAGAAACGACGGAAATGGGGAGACGGGAGGCAGGCCAAGATTGACGCGCTACTTAAGAAGTTAAGTCTTAAGGCATAGAAAAAAGTCTAGAGATAGACAGCCCCGCACCCTTGACAGAGGGCGAAGTGTGCGAGACACTAGCGGGGCACGTCGAAGCGGAGCAAGGTAGCCCGCCGACAGGGGGAAAATAAATGAAGCAAAATTGCACAGAGTGCAACAAGAAGCGCAACACTTTCGCCGTTGATAAAGCGGGGCAAGTAATTCAGGCGTGTGCAAACTGCATAACCGAGCAACTACTAACAGGCTGGAGTAAGTAAGTGCAAATTCAATGCGATGACTGCGACGCAATGGCTACGGTAACAATTCAACCCTACGGGGCGCAGAAGTTAGCCGAGCACGACTGCCCAAATTGTGGCATAAGTTACGACACAAACCTAGACTAACGACTTAAGACAGGAGAATAAAAATGTTATACATCATCGGAGGCGTAGACCCTTGGGGCCGTAAGTTTAGAGGCCTGTACGACAAAGAAACAGCCGAGCAATTACTGAAGTCAGACCCAACAAACGTATATCTTGGCGCAAAAGTTACCACACAATTACCACTTAAGACGGGAGAATAAAGATGGAGAACAGTTCCGAGCACGTAGACTGGTCATCGCTCATAGATAGCGCAACCTTTCTAGCCTCGTTTACAACCGAGCAAGTAACGCCACAAATGTACACGTGTTACAAATGCTTGACAGATTTCGACGCTGAAGATATTGTTTGGGCGGACAAAGAAGGCAACGTTCGCTGGCACTATTTCGCTTGGTGCGTCGAATGTTTACCCGCACAGAAGGAGGTTTATAAAAATGAAATGCATATGTAAGGACTGCGGTTGGGAAATAAAATCTCCACAATGGTGGAATAATCTTGACAAAGATAGTTGGTTGTGCGACGATTGTGATACAGACCGAGCAATTAAAACCAACACAATGATGGGACTTTTAATATGAAACTAACACCACGAGGCGAGGCGTTTATATTCTTCTCGCTAATCACACTTACCTTGCTACTTCTATGGGCAGGGTACCAATTCATCAACCATATTTGGTACGTGCAGGGCGAAGGCTACTGCTGGGGAACAATGACAGAGTGTCTTAAGACAGGAGAATACAAATGATTAAGATTGAGTTCGAAGTAGATGAAAAAGAATTATGGAGCACAATATTCGGAGCAAGCCCGTTCTCTTTCGGTGACCACTTTACAGAGGCCGAGTATGTCGGTGACGCTGATTGGGAAACCGTCGGGCAAATCGAAATTACAGGCGAGGACGATGACGGAAGTATGGTCACAAAGATTATTGGCATTGAAGATTTAGCCAAGGCTCTACCAGTCGCTAACCAACAGGTCTATATGGACTTGTTTGATTTCGATAAATATGATTGCATATGTGCAGACGCTGTGCTGCAGGTTGCAATGTTCGGCAAAGTAATTTACGGATAAAACTAACTACTTAAGACAGGAGAATAAAATGCAACAAGACGCAATATCTTGGGGGGAATTAGCAGAATTAACCCACGCTACACAGGTAGAGAGATTTAATTTCTGCACTTGCGAGGACAACGAAGGAAACGAAAATCCTTATGACGACTGCCCAGAGACAGGAGAAAACTAATGGCAAAATATGTAGTTCTATGCGAAGCAATGCCAGAAGGTGATGTAGTATGCGAAGCAGAGAACGAAGAGTGGGAAGATTACAACGGCACGTACTGGTTCACTTGCACGACGTGTGGGTGCGATAACGAAGTAGTTTACAAATGGGACTAAGGGGAAAATTATGAAACAGTTTAGAGTCAGTTATGAAATCTCAGGCACACGTGTAATCAACGTGTTCATTGAGGACCAAGACCTTCCAAAGAATTGGGATAGTCTTAAGGCAGAAGAGCAAGATGAATGGCTGTATGAACGGCAAAATTATTCGGTCATTCAGTTCGAAGACATTGACTATGGCAAGGCTGTCTCAGTACTGCCAGTCGTACACCTAAGCGAGGTTAAGTGAACCGCACCTGGCACGCAGAGGGGCTCTGCAACGGGCACCCAGACCCAGACTTATGGCACTACGAAAACTCAACGCTGGCAGATGAGCAAAGACTTCACGTCTTAAGAAGTGTAGAAGCAATTGAAATCTGCAACAACTGCCCAGTTAAAGCCCAATGTTTGCAGCAAGGGTTAGAACAGGAAAACATTCTAAGCGTGGGTGGAGTGGGCTCAATCTGGGGCGGGCTATTGACTGGTGAACGGGCGTTACTGGCTGGCCTTAAGCACACACATAATTCTGTGCGACACGAGCAGCGTCATAGACGTGACGTTAGAAAGATAATTGCTAGAATTAGTGTATGAAAAAACGAGTAATCGTGGTCATCGGACTTGTTCTACTTGCCTCCCTTGCACCAATAACCCACACAGTTACAGTAGATGTGCAGATAAAGCCACGTCTTAAGACTAAAGCAACGTGGGAAGATAAGCAGCAGAACAAGGCTATGGCTATGAGGTTTGCTCAAGTGGGGTGGAATTGGGATAAGACTCAGCGTAAATGTATTACCTTACTCTTCACTAAGGAAAGCAGATTCGACCACTTAGCCAAGAATATGCAAGGAAGTAGTGCCTTCGGTATAGCGCAAATGCTCAATGAGAAAAGCAAGGACCCAGCAATACAGATACTCAGAGCCTACCGCTATATCGAGCACCGCTACGGAACACCTTGCAAAGCGTGGAAACATTCTCAACGCAGGAACTGGTATTAAATGTTTGACTTAACTGGGGAACCTACTATGGCCTGTATCTGTGGATGTTTAATGTTTGAAATCACAGTAATGTGGGAGCAAGAGGATAGAACAATTGGTTGGTATGACTTAAGACAGAAGTGCAAGGACTGTGGCTCCATCAGTACGGCACCAACACCAATAGACGGAGAGATATAATGCCAACATATGAATACAAGTGCAACCAATGTGGCGGGACTCAGGAAATACAGAGGGCGTATGGTGACAGCACCGAACCTATCTGTTGCCAAAGCACAATGAGTCGTGTATGGTCAGCACCAGCAGTTAAATTTAATGGTACGGGTTTCTATTCCACTGGGGGCTAATGAGAAACGAAGAGCAGAAAAAGATACACGCAGAGTATATGCGCGAGTACTATCTTCGCAATCCAGAAAAGAAAAAGACTTCACGTAAAAGGTACAGAAAAAACCATAAGGCTAATCAACTTAAGGCTAAGTATGGAATTACTGTTGAAGAGTATCAGGCTATGTTTGATAGCCAAGGTGGGGTGTGTAAACTTTGTGGGAAAGAAGAAACTGCACGCATATCAAGAGGTGATGGCATTCGTAGTCTTGCGGTAGACCACAGCCACAACACAGGAAAAGTGCGCGGTTTACTTTGTCACCAATGTAATGTAGTATTAGGTCAGTACGAAAAGCATAAAGATTTATTTCCAAAGTTTCAAGAATACTTAGACAGCACAGGAGGATAATATGACACTAACACCAAATGATTTTTATGGTCGTTCGTGTGAAGTATCAGGTCACATACTAAGTAACTACGAAGATACCAAACGCTGTATTTTTTGTGGTGAATTTGAAAGTCAACAGGAGGATAGAATGAATACAATACAAAGTTGGAAAGAAGTTATCGAGTTACATCACGCAGAATTAGATAAGGATTACCCAGAAGATTTATGGGTAGACCCAGCGGAGATTAACTATGACTCTAAAGAAGATTCTTCAGAGACAACTGGCACATCATCTCTATCATAGAATGGTTTAAAGCCACCAATCTTTTGAATTAATCTGCGTACAATTCTATTGTTACGCATACGAACAGCGTCTTCACTACCAAGGTCTAACTCTTTACCAATTGTTTCATAGTCCATTGACTCAGCGTAGCGAAGAAACAAGACTTGTTTATCTTCTTTAGCCAACTTGTTGTAACCAGCCTCAACTTCAATCATCATTGCTTGAAGGTTGCCACCTTCAGAGGGCGCAGAACCACCACTAATTCTGCCGAGGTCTAACTTGTGAGTAATACTCTTCTCACCTCTTAAGACAGAAGGAAGCAACGCTTCAACTAAATCAGATTCATAGTAGAACAAATCACTTGACTCATAACCTGACGAGTTAGCCTTCCACTCTTGGCAATAGTCAAGGGCTTGGTTGCGTAGGCTACGATAGATAAGGTTCTTTGCGCTGCGCGTACCCATCTTTTCCCAAGCGGTGAGTTTATTAGGGTGCTCAACAAACCACTCATACAAAGTCTGGCGAATGTCTTCAATGTCCACCATATGAAAACGCTTTTTATATTCTTTGGCGACAGTATCAACTACGTATTGCCAAGGCTCTATTCTATTCCACTCCAGCATCATCTTTATATTTCCTAGTCGCAGTCATCAAGTCATCTACAGTAATGAGGAAGCCTTTACTTTGATTAGGGGGAATGAAACAACTAATCTCTCTACCAAATTCTTTTACCGCATAGCGGAGAACATCGGTTGGTACTATCAACGTTGAGTCTTGCAGCACAAACGCCCAGTATCCAGCCTCAGTTACACCTAGTCCAGAGGGTGCCCAGTCTCCAACCTTTTGGAAAAAACATTCAGTCTCTATGTAAAGGTTGTTGGTCTTAAACCATTTGCGGTCACGCTTGACTTCAACGGTAAGGTTGCCAGTAAGCAAGTCATCTACAAGTTGCTCACCTTTACGCCCATAGCCAAAGTCTAAATCGAAACTAGATTTATTTGCCACTATCCCATTTACCCCTTAAGACTAGAAGAGCAATTATACCATAGTTTGCTAGGTCTTTGAAGGAATCTTCAAGGGGTTCGTGTTGTGCGTCGGTGCCATTGTCAATCAAGTTGTTAATCCGTGCAGTCTTGTCGTGCATACGTACACGCAGCCCGTTAAGTGCACCGCCAGGTGAGTCAGAGATATTCTTCGGGCCGTAGTCGCGGTGCTTGCTTATCAGCAGGTCACCGAGTTCTTTCATTGTCTCTCTTACATCCTGCTCAAAAGTGGAATTGATAGGGTGACTTTGAGGTAATGGTCCTCCACGCTGTACGCCTGTACGTTCAGTCCTTGTTCTGCCAAGTGGGTTATAATCTGCCATATCTCTTCACGCTCCGCCTTCTCCATCAGTGTTTTCCTCTTCCATAAATTTTTTAAAGTTCTCGTCAAAGTTCTGTAACTCTAATTTAATCACCATATCCTCAATCAAATCTTCCAATGGGTCATAGCCATTCTCAGCAGCGAACAAGGTTACATAAGTTGATTGAGTTATAACTTTTATCTTATCTGGTTCTTCAGCGTGTGCAAATACATACCTCAGCAACGAGCCGAGCAATAACTTAATCCCATTTGGTAGCACCAAGTAAGGGTCAAACTCATCATCGTCTTCTAATACGTGGTCAATGAGTTGAAATGAATCCTCAAATTGCACATCGCATTCATTGCAATAATTATGAGGAGGTTCATCTTCAAAGTTCACTTATACCCACCTTCTGGCGGAAGTATTGAGAACCTTCCTGCACATACATAGAGTTCACGTCTGTGCCGTCAGGTAGTTGGATGATTGTAACTGGTAATTCTCTGGCTAAACTGCGGGCAAATTCCATTCCAGGTTGGTCGCCATCAGCAAATATAAATACTCTCTCAAAGTCTGCTAACAGTCTGGTGTAATGCTTCTTCCAACTGTTCGCACCTGGCACTCCAACACAAGGGATTCCCACTATGCCAGATAAAGTAAGTGTGTCAATCTCTCCTTCGCATATGCCAATGTAATCACCTGCACGTTCGACATCAAGCACGTTATACATTTTGGTTTCTGCTCCAGTTAAACCCATATACTTGGGCTCAACCGCAGGATTTAATGCACGAAATCTTAAATCAACAACACCAGTCTTAGTAATGTAAGGGATGGATAACCTACCCAGCATCGCTTCGTGCCCTGATTCAGGCTCCACGACTACGCCGAATTGCGCCAGACGTGCTACTTCCAGAGGTATTCCCCGACTTGCGAGGTAGTCTTGAGCCAGAGAGATGTTTCCCGCGTACTTGTGAGTCGCCTTCTCCAGTAATTCCTTCTGCGAAATGCTTTGCTTCATTGAACCTCAGTCCTTCCTTATGGCATATGATTTGGATACTGTTACCTTGCATTCCACAAGCGAAACAAATGAAGATGTTTTTGTCGAGGTTCGCACTTGCCGACTGGTGTGTGTCAGAGTGGAATGGACAACGTAAGTTGACCTGTCCGTGAGTGCTTCTAATTCTTGCACCGTAGTGTTCAAGGATTGTTCTAATACTTGGAAGGTCATTTTCTGTCACCGTACCCAGCCTCTCTTAATAAATTCACAGCATCCTCCAGTCTCAATAGACAAACCCAATCGCCTACACTTTTCTCACCTTGTCCATTAAGTCTTAAGACTACAACACCAAGGTCTTTGTTCTTGCTTCTATCCTTCAATTGCGCGATAGCAGCAGCGGGATTAAATCCTGTGCGGGCCTTTACTTCCCAGTCAATACCTATCGTGCCAGTAATGTCTGAACCACTGCGCCCAGCACCAGTAGACTCCGCGTATGGGAAACCATTGACTGCTAAAAACTCAGCCAATACTTTCTGACTGCGGTAGCCTCTGTGCTTACGCGACTGTGATGCCACTTAGTATGCGCTCTTATCCTTCTTCAGAATACGGATAGCCCAGTTCATACCAACACCAACGCCTTCTGTCCATTCATCTGTAACAGGTGGCTTGGCTTCTTCAATCTTATTAATAAAGGTTAATAACTCTTCATTAACTTTTTGCATTACAAGTTGACGCATCTCTTGCGTGAGGTCATCTTCTTCTTCTCTTAGCATCTCTTATCCATTCTCTGGCATATCTTCAATGTACATATACTCAGGGTTAAATGATAGCCAACAAGTCAGGTTAGCGTTGGCATCGGCACGCCCATATCTATTCTTTACTGGGGCCACAGCCATAGAAGTACCGACAACACCCAGAGTGCAGATAAGTGCAGGAAGTTGTGCCACCTTACCTTGGAGGGCAGAACGAGGTTGGCAAGGGTTACCAGGCACAGCCTCAGAAGTATGATGTAAAACAATAATAGCAGCGTTAGTCGCACGAGCAAGATATTTCAACTCCTTCATAATGGCACGCATAGAGGCAAACTCTTCTCCTCCATCAGTTGCAATGTCCATCAAGTTATCTACATAGATTGCCGTAGGTGGACAACCCCACAGTTCCTCAAATGCTTGCACCTCTTCATCAATATCCTGAAGACTTGGTGAGGATTCAAATGACCAGACAATGTGACTGCTCTTCTGCAACACAGCCTTAGTCCAGCCCGTATCTTTATTCATCAAGTACTCAACGTCAGTTTGATTCTTACCACTAATCATTGACGCAAGACGCATAGCCATAGTGTGTGCGTTTGTATCTGCAGAAATGTAGAGACAAGGTACTCGTGTCTTAAGTGCTAAAGCCAGTGCTAGAGTGGACTTTCCGACACCTGGAGTACCAGCGAGCATAGTAACTTCTGCTCTACGAATAATAATTTTGTTGCTATCAAATGCTCTGAATACAGAGGGCAATGGTTCTCCGCCAATGTCTGCTCTGCCTACGCTTCTTACTAAAGTTCTCATTTGTTTCTCCCGTCTTAAGTTGGTAGAGGAGCAATCACCTTCCCCGTCTGACTACCCCTCTACCAATTCTTATTTAGATGTCAAGGTCTAGCCGTTGACTGGTGAGCATTGGTCTGCTCCCTGTGGTTGAGGACAAACCCACATCGCGTAAGGCTTGCCGTTCTTTTTCGATACTCCCGATAGGAACTTGCGTGCCCCGTGTGTACACGTCGGTCCCGTAGCGGATGGAACCTGACCCTGGAAGGGTGCGAAGGTACTCTCTGGCGCGGTGGCGGGAGTTGAAATAGTGGTCGCCAAAGGGGCTACCACTGAAGCACCGTTAAGCATACGTGCTGTTGCTGCAATCTGTGTAGAGTAATCTGATACACCTTCAAGCAGTACTGATAGTTCATCTGCCGTGTTGGCACGAACGTTAATCATATCTCCATTGCTAGTCTTGTAAGAGACTTGCAACTTCCAGTCTTCTGTTGCCATTTATTATTCCTTTGCGAATTGGCAGTGCTGCTTTAGTCCACAGTAACTGCACGATTGTAGGTTCGGTAGAAATATACCAGCCTTGCGTGCCTTGTCAAAGCCATCAACAAAGTACTCAAGCGTGTCCTGTGTATATCTACTTAGGTCAATCATCTCTCCTGTCCCCGATTCACGAGACATCCAGTAGTTTCCGAGATTGACTTCAACTCCTAGCATCATCTGAACTCCTATTTTATAGAAGCCCAACTGAAGGTCAGAGGTTGGTCGTCTTGCTGATGTCTTCAAGTCAACGATAACTAACTTACCGTCTACCTCAAAGATTCTGTCAATGAACATCTTTACTGGTACACCTGCGATTACTGGATTCAACTCCAGTTCGATGGCACGTACACCTTGTGGAGTTGTCCAGATTTTCCAGTTAGGATTGTTCTTGCGCCACTTGATGTAGTTGTCTACCCAAATGGAACCTTGTGTGTCCCACCATACAGCGTCTTCTTTATCAGGATTTGCTTTAGTTGCACGTCCTGCAACACGAGCCTTGCTTAAATCTAAGTCTTTTGTTTCCTTAAGCCAGGCAATGTCCCAGTATGTGTTACTCATTTTCTAAGTCCCACATTTCTGCTGCGGAGTGAAAGGCTCTGCCACCTGCTGACCAAATGCTTGGCTCTTCAGGAACCTGTAGTAGTCGGCCTAGGTAGTACTGATACCCGCAGGTCAGATAAGTTGTGAATGCTGAGTAACTTACGTGAGCAGGTAACTCGTATGAGTCTAACTTAATCAAGGTTATCTTCTACAAAATCTGTAAGGTCTTGTAAGTCTTTGCGAAGTTCTTCAATCAAGACTGAGATTTCGTCAATCTCTGTTAGTAAAATAGAAATCAAAGACTCAAGTGTTTCTGTTCTTTTTCTAAATGGGTTACGCATTTTATCCTCCGTCTAGTAGGTTGTTAGATAGTACCCCTGTCAAGGACAGGAGGGTACTTAAAACAAGGGTACTATCTAAATCTATTATATTATATATATTATATAAGGCGCTCCGCGCCTATATATATTATATTATAAGTTATAATAAATATATTATACACAGATAGGAACCCGAATTATGAGCGACACGCCGAACTGGTTTGAGCCAGTAGCCCGACAGAATTTCGAGAATTACCTGAGTCACCTAGCAGGTAAACCTAACCTACGATTTGTTCAAGTCGGAGTGTTTGCTGGGCACGCTTCTAAGTGGCTACTAGATAACATCTTGACTGACCAGTCATCTAAACTGGTAGACATAGACACCTGGTCTGGTAGCGATGAACACACCGATATAGATTTTGTGGGAATCCACAAGGAGTACCTTGACCGAGTTATGACCAAGTATGCCAACGTCCACGTGGTTATGGCTGACTCTGCCATCTATCTTCCTAGCCTTAAAAAGAACTACTCTGACTTCATCTACATTGACGGTAACCACACTGCCGAGTACGTAACCATTGACGCAGAGAACGCTTGGTTATGTCTTAAGTCAGGAGGAATCCTAGCCTTCGACGACTATCTGTGGACTGACCAGTCAGATACACCCAAGTCTGCAATTGACTCATTCCTTGCAAAGTATCACAATGAACTAATTGTGCTACATCACGGCTACCAAGTCTGGGTTCAGAAGAAATGAGAAAAAGACCCCCAAGCCATAGGATTACCTATGACCTGAGGGTCTCGTGTCTCTAATGGGCTGTTAAGGCCCTATTTGAGGGTGTTTACTTCTTGCTGCCTAGGCCAAATTCCTTAGCCTTAGGGTCTAGTGACTTCCAAAGTGGGGCAATGAACGCTGAAAGAAAAGCGTATGCCAGGGTCTTTGGGTCTGTTACCCCTGCTGCGTATAGGGCTACCACTGCTGGGACCGCTGCACGTGCGTAGGTAGTTGCGATAGCAACGAGTTTAGTTGTATTCATTTTTCTCCTTATGACTTGAAGACTGGCTTGCCAAATCCCACGATAGTCACAGCCTGTGACTTGCGGAGTTTGGAACCATTCTTCTTCTTGTAGGCACGCACCTTCAGGCAGACTTGCCCTCCGTTGCGCTGGTCACCCTTCTTATCTGGGGCAGTGTTGCCTTCGATACAGGTGACTGTTCCATCTGCATTATCTTTGACCACAATCCCAATATGTGAGATACGGTCAACTCCATCGTTTGGAAAATCAAAGAACACAACGTCGCCAGGTAGAGGAATTGCTTCTTCCGCCTTCTCCCATTGCCCCTTCTTCATAAAGGCTGTTGCTCCTGCCACTGTAGATACACAGTTAGGAATCTTCAAGCCCACTTCATTAGCACACCAGTTCACAAAAGAACCGCACCAAGGTAGGAAGTTTGCTTTTGTAAATGCGCCGTACTTTGTTTCGTTGTCCTTCGGACCTTCAATTACACCTAGTTCGCCTTCGGCTACCTTGATGAAGTTTAGTCTCTGTCCCATTTACTCACTCGCTTTCTTGTCAACCTTTGCAAAGGCTGCGTTGATTTCGTCTGCGGTAAGGCTTCCATCGTTAAGGA
>Ga0315905_10000877_pt1 | contig 32902 bp, 25 predicted proteins | sample LakEriMetagenome_5_FD_203522 | JGI IMG/M metagenome (GOLD analysis project Ga0315905, IMG submission 203522) | Freshwater fungal communities from buoy surface, Lake Erie, Ohio, United States - Buoy 4 MA121 | ecosystem: Environmental > Aquatic > Freshwater > Lake | place: USA: Lake Erie, Ohio... | reverse complement strand
GGAGCCGACCAGATCACTGCCGGCAGCGGCGCTGACCTAGTGATCGGCGACAACGGGCGGATAGATTACACGATATCGGGCAACTTGAGCCTCATTCAAACGGACGAAGTGCCTCTTGGCGGGAATGACACGATCAATGTGGGGAATGGGGACAACGTTGTGCTGGGAGGCTATGGCAATGACCTTATCGAGACTGGCCAAGACACGGACATGATCCTAAACGAAAATGGCTACTTCCAATTCACGACCAATCAAGCTGGCCTTACGATCCTAACCGTGGGAAGCGCTAGGGAAAGCACAGGCTTAACTGGAGCAAGTGATGTTACTCGCAGCAATGATGACTCGATCCCGAGCAACGTGCCGGCAGCGAGCATCACCATCAAGAACATGCGCGTTAAAGATTCCAGTGTGCCGCTGACCCTAACTGCCGAGGGCGATATTTGCCTTCAAGTGGGAGGTGGAACCGACAGCAACAATTACATCGACGTGCAGGCCAGCGCCGGCGGTAATCTCAAGATCATGACCGAGCCAAATGGCGGGTCGCCAGTTACCCTGAAACCCCGCGCCGATCTCAGTTCTGGCATTGCCCTAAGCGCAGGTCAAAACCTCACGCTTCTCCTAGCTGGTAGCCTCGATCTCAGCAACCAACCAAGCACAGGTGCTTTTGCCTCGGTTGAATTCTTCAGGGCTAATCGAATGGAGATGCTGGTAGGCATCGGTAGCGTGGCCTCCGCCACCTCTCCCTTGCGCATTAATACCGGCATCAACACCAATAATGGCCTGGCTGTTAAGCTCACAACCGCTGACGCAAGTGCTTCCCTTCTTGAAACAGCTGGCGATTTAAGGCTGGTTCTTCCGACTGCCTTTAGCTCAAGCTCGGCACTGACCATTGGCCGCGATCTCAACCTCACGGTGAACGGCGGTGACCTACTCGATGCAACCGGCTATGTGATCAATCCGGTCAACAACGAACGACTAGCCAACCAAGACTCCAGTTTAAAGATAACCGGAGCAGCAGCTACTACTGCAGCGTATGCCGAAATAGCCGAACAAGACAGAAGCAACTATGCCACCTACTGGACCACCTACAGAGGCTGGACCAAAAACAGCAGTGGGAAGTGGGTTGCTCCCAGGACCGCCATCCATACGGAAAGCATTTTCACCTTTACCCTGGCAGAAATCAACAGCCTAAAGAGCAGCAAAGGCCTTACCGATGCCGCCATAGCAACATACCAGTACCAGCTAAATGACATTCACCAGAAATATCGCACTGCCACATACTCGCCGACATTTATCTATAGCCGACCTGTTGCCGATCAGCAGGCCTATCTCGATCAGCGAGTCATCGGTCGCAACACTTACTACAATCCCCTCACTGCTAATCTCAATCTTCTCCTCTTCCCCCTGCAGTCCGAGAAGGCCCGCATGTCCTACGCGTCTTTTGCTGATGTCAGCGGCACGGGCAATGCGGCAATTATCACTGGGACGCTCAATCTTGTCGTCAAGAAAGACAGCAATAGCAACTCCGGGGGAGCCATTGGCCGCAGCTCCGATCTGGTCAAGATCGACATCCCCGATGGTGGCTATGACATGCTCTCTGAAAACGATGCCAAGCTGCTCAGTGCCGCATCGACCACCGACCTCGTCAGCCAAAACTACAAGGTCTTTAAATATATTGGCAATACCGATCTGATCACACCATACCGTACCACCAGTTTAAATCTGGCCGACGCAAGTCTCTTCACCCTCTATACGCCTGATTACACCGCCGGCAACGGCCCCCTCTATCAATACGTAGGCACAGCCCCGCTCATCAACTTCAATCTCTCCACCGCTGATTTCGGTGCCAAAGATTCCTCTAACCGCAATCTCTGGAGAGCAGTCAACTCGGGCACCGCCACATACAACACCACCAATACATCACTTTCCCTGGCTGTTGGTGATCTAGCTCTAGTGATGGATAGCCGTGCCCAATTAGCCACTAACCAAGTGGTGCTTGTTCGCACTCCTTCCTTCTACGGCTATTACGAGTACAAAGGCAGTGCAGCCCGCCGCGACCTGCTCCAGGAGGATTACGGCAATACCAGCCTCTGGAACGCCCTAACGATTGGTTCTCAGTCAGCCCAAGAGACCACGACGAACCACTCCACCACCATCACCCGGGGCACTCTCCTCACCGATCCCTTCGCTCTCACCGGCGTAACCCTTCGACGACAGACACCTGTCACCGTTGCTGTCAGCGGTACGGTTTCCGCCAAAGCCGATGCCGGGATTCGCCTCATCTCCGCCGAAGCCCTCACGATTCAATCGGTTGAGGCCTCTGGCACGTCCAACCTCACCGCCGCTTCCTTCTCCCAGGATGCCGCTGGGATCGGGGTGAGCAACAATCGCAGCACTATTGAGTTGAAGAGCACCAATGGCGGCATCGGTACATCCGCAGCTCGATTGAAGATCACGACGGCCGATGACGCCAGCCTCTACGCCAGCACCAGCAGCGAGGGCGGCAATTCGGCCTTCTTGTCCAGCAGCTCAGACCTGGCCATCGGTTCCTTGGTGGCCGCTGGCACCTTGGACATCATCAGCACCGGATCGATTACAGACTTCGGCCGCAATTCCAGCAACCTTTCCCTGGCCCGCGTCAACCTCCAAGCCCCCACGCTCAACCTGTCCGCCCCCAGCGCCGGTACGGTGGTTACACCTCTAATCATCGGCGGTGGCGGTAAAACCAATCAGACCACCGTCACCGCCACCAGTGGAGCTGGCGTCGACGGCCTGATGGCCTTTGCTTCAAAAGGCAGCACACCGGTGATGATCAAATCCCTCACCATCAGCAGCACCCCAAGCTCCAGCACCCCCGTGGGCAGCGTGTGGCTCAGTGGCAATGGCTTCGTTTCCGTGGTCGGCACAAGCCCTGTGATCACTGCTGCCACCTTGGTCTTGGATGGTCTTCCTGGCATTGGCGCCAGTGCGGATCCCCTGCGCACCGCCATCAGCAGACTCGCCGGATCCGTTGGTCTGAACGGCGTTTTCCTCACCAACACCACCGCCCTCTCGATCGATTCCGTTACCGATAGCACCGGCACGCGCTCTTACCCAGGGCTTTCCACCGACGCCACCTCCACCATCACCACGATCAAAGGCGCCGTCACGATCACCAAGGCCTTCTCCGCTAGCGCCGGCAACATCAACCTCAATGCCGCCACGAATCTGCTGATTGCGAACACCGGCACAATCACCACCGGCGGTAGCAGCAACATCGCCTTGAATGCCAACACCACCGGTGGCATGGTTGACGCCGCCGTCGGCTCCGTGCTTCAACTCAACAGCAGCGGCACCGCAACCATCACCGGGGCCAACCTGATCCTCCAGGGCATGATCGACGCGACCAGCAAGCTCGTCTTCGCACCCATGGCCGGCAGAACCAACCTCACGAGCAGCACCACCGGCAGCCAGACATTCTCGGCCTCGGCAATTGCTCCTCGCAATCTCACCACCTACCTCACCCCGGCCCAGAAAAACGCCCTGATCGCCACCGGCATTGCCGCCACCAGCCTTGATGGCAACACAGCCAACGGCGAGATCACCACAAACCTTATTCTGGGTGGCACTCTCATTAGCAGAAATGTCAATGGCTTCACTTATTCCACCTCCAGCACGCTTACCCTGCTCGGAGATATAACCTGCCTTTCTGGCTCCCTCAACCTTTCCTCCTCCAGCACCGATGGCCTGATGATGTTCGGCAACCTAACTGCGCCTGCAATCACACTCACCGCTTCCGCCGGCAGTTTCCGTGGCACCTCGACCTCCAAGCTCACATCTAAAAAGCTCACCTCAGGAAGCTCCCTCAGGGTTGTATCCGCTAAAACGGCTAGATTCCTCGGCTCCATCCTGACCAACTGATCCGATCAACCAGTCCCATCAACCAGCGTCCATCTACCTCTCTACCTAGACCACTAGGCCCCTTAGGCGCCACTAGGGCAGGTGTGCGCCCCATCCCGACGACCCTGGGGTGGGGTTTCAGGGAATCACACCGCTTCAGGGAAGGTCAGATCTTCTACTGGTGAGCAGTAGTCCAAAACCAACAAGTCCTGGGCCTCCGCACCGTAGGGCTGTAGAGGCTCTGGGATAGAAGCTGCTTCAGGACCCGATGGGAGTTTGATGTCATAATCTGAGTAGTACAAGCGTCCTATTCCACCGACTCGGGTCATCGTTCTCGCGGGGCCCGCTGCGTAGACATCAGCTCGTGCGCGAATCCTGCGAGATGTAGGCATGGTAGACTTTAGGTAGACAGTTCTTCTGGCATCCGCAGACCTGCACCCCCCGCCCCAAGCCCCTAGTTCATGGCCGCAACTGACTCCGCTGTAGCGCTTGAGCTATCACCTGTCAGTGTTGGCACGGATCTCAGCGCCTCAATACAGGCCAGCTCGGCATCCCAGAGTGTTGTCAGCAGCGTGGATGGCTTGGCAACGGCCAATGCTGTCATCACCAAAGCTGTTGGCGCCCTTGACAGCAGCCTCAGCGTCGGTGGCGATGCCACCTTGAATGCGGTAGAGACCGGTGTGGTCTCCGCCTCAGCCTCCACGGTGACGGCCGAGTCTGTTGTGGCCACAACCCTTGGTAGCGGAAAAGTAGGAGATGTCGTTGTTGATGCTCTGGGCTTTATCAAGGGTTACATCACTGATGCAACAAGCGGAACTTACCACTCAAATCCCGATGGAACTGGCATCCTTGGAACTCTTAATATAATACCACCAACAGGTGATCTTCTTTATTCTTCAAGTGCCTACGCCGGCTTCACGGGGATTAACGGCGGCATTATCGATAGCAACCAATTAGTTACTGATGACACCGTTGTCATCGGTGATGCGGCCTCGGTGATCGCCACCGTAGACAACAGCGCTACCGCCAACGCGGTGGGTGTGGCTGGTGGCACGGTTGGCTATGCCAATATTTCCGGGAGTTACGGCCTTTACGATGTCGCCGTCATTGCCGGTGGTAGTGGCAGCCTGATTGCCAATGTTGATTCCAATGTTGTGACTACGGCCACCACTGTTGGTGGAGTGGACTATGCCACCTCAGCGGCCAACGCCCTTTCCTTGGCAAATCTGAATTCTGCGGTGGGCATCCATGCCAGCACCGCTGACGCCGGCACGATCAACTTCGGCAACGACGCTACAATCAGCGCTTCAGCCGGCACCCTTGCAGACAAACTGAAGCTGTCTGCCAGCTCGACCAGCACCACCGGTGATGCCAAAGCCGATGCCTTTTTGGGCAATGCCATCGGTATCCAGACCCAGACCGACCAAGACCAAACCAACGACAAGATCATCGTTGGTGATGCCGGCACCATCACCGGCCAAGCCTTTGCCGCGCTGGATGCCACCTCTACCACCACGAACGGTGATGCAGGCGCCTCGGCAATCACCACCAACCTGTCCGGAATCGATGCCGGCACCCTGACGGTGGGTAATGGCGGGGTGATCACCGGCCAAGCCGGCATCGCCAGCGCCGTGGCAGCCTCAACGGTGGGCAGCACCCAGATCGCAGACTTCACCGCCATTGCCGCTAACACAGTTACGAAAACTGCGGGCCTGAACTTAGAGCAGCTCACCGTTGGCAACGATGCTCTAAAAAGCGGCAGCTTCGGCATCCTGGGCCGTACTGACGCCAACCTGGTCACCACCGCCAGCAATATCGGCGATGACTTTAACGACCTTTCCCAAGCCACGGGTGAGTTGTCCACCGCCTACGGCATAGCGATTGGTGATTTTTCGGATTCTGAGATTGCACTCACGGTTGGAGATAACGCGTCCGTGGCCGGTGTTGCCGATGTCATCAACAGCGTCATCGCCTCCTCTGTTAACGGTGAGAGCTATTCCGTTAGCAATAATTTCAGTGTTGTGGGTGTGAGATTCAGCGAAGCGGCTGAGATCGGTGGATCGGCTACCTTGCTCGGCGAGGGCCGAGTGAAGGCCGATGCCACCGCCAGCACGGTTGGTGCGATTGGAGATAGCGATGCTGATGCTGAGGCCTATGCAGGTGCTAACGATGTTGCCGGTATCCAAATCACCAACTTCGACACCTTTAACGGTACTGCTATTACTTCCAGCTTCGGTAACTCCGCAACGATTAGCGGCAGTGCGAATTTAGATGCCCAAGCCTCCGCCACCTCCGTGGCGGGTGACAGCAGCAGCTACGCAGGCGGCAATGGCATCCTAGATAATCTTAATCTGGTTGGGATAGGTTTTTCCACTCAATTTGAAGACGATACGCTGACTATCGGCACCAATGGTTTGATCAACGCCACCGTCAACGGCGAACTCAAAGCCAGCTCCACAACGGTGCACGAATCGGCAGCTGCCACCAGTCAGACCTTGACCGCCACCGCTCTGCAAGTGCAGTTGCTCAACATCGGCGACCAGGGCACGATCAACGCCGCCAGCAACCTCAACGGCACCGCCACCGCGACCACCGTGGGTGACGCGTCCAGCACTCTTCCAAGTGCTACCGCCAATGCCACCGCCGGTACCAACATCGCCGCCGATCTGAACGCCAACGGCTCTGCCACCACCTTTGGCGGGGACGGCAAGATCACGGCGAACGCCACCTCCAACCAGTCGGCCTCGGCTACCTCGGTGGCGGGCGCTGCCACCGGCAACGCCGGCACCACGACGAATATCGGTCTCGACACTCTCGTCACAACCATCGGTGACGCCGGCACGATCACAGCCAATGCCAGCCAGGTTGTGAGCGCTGCCGCCACTTCGACCGCCGGAGCCGCCACAGCCAACTCAGGCACGGAGCTCAACACCAGCAACCAAGCGTTGAACAGCGATGGGGAGCTCAGGATCGGCAGTGACGGCACCCTCAGCGGCAGCGCCTCCCTGCTTCTCACCGCCACCGCCCTCACCACGGGCAACAGCGTCGCCGCCGACGCGGCGACAGCCAATGTTGGCAACAGCAACCTGACCGCCTCCATCGCCAACACAGGTTTGGCCCTGGATGCGGCGGCCACCACGATCGGCGATGCCGGCACGGTGAGCGGCTCCTCTGCAATCACCACCAGCGCCACTGCCAGCGGGATCCAGGCCGATGCCGCTGCCACCACCAACGTCAACACCACGATCGGTATTGACCTCAATAACCAAACCTTCAGCGTCGGCAATGCTGGCAAGCTGACGGCCCAGGCCACCAGCACCAATACGGCTTCTGCCGCCACCATCGATGGCGACGCCGCCGCCGCCATCACCATGGGCACCATCAGCGGCCTGGGCAACAACTCCGGCGCCGTGGTGATCGGAAATGGCGGCGTTGTAAGCGGCCTGGCCAACGCCACCAACTCGGCTACGGCTGCTTCCACCGATGCCGATGCGGCCTCCGTGGCTGCCACGGTGAACAACGATCTCGTTCAGGGCATCAACACCGATTCGATCAGCGTGGGCAACGGTGGCTCAATCACCGGCATCGCCAGCAGCGGCCAAAACGCCATTGCCAGCAATGTCGGCGATCCCGGCACACCCATTGGTGAACAGGCTGCCATCGCCATCGTTGGCAGCGATGACCAGATCCTGGGTATCACCAGCACCCAGCTGGACGTCGGCAATGACATCAGCAAGCTGCAGGCCACCGCCAGTTTCACAGGTAGCGCCACCGCCACCAATGTCACGGCAACCAGCAACGCCTCTGCCGGTGAAGGGGCTGGTGTGATCGGCCTCGGTGGCGGCAGCATCGTCACCGTGGGCAACAGCGCCACCGGTGGCATTCTGGGCCAAGGCGAGAGTACCCTCACAGCCGCCGCCATTTCGGTGGAAGACGCTGCAACCGCCAACGCGGGCTCGTCCACCTCCTCGGTGCGGGGTATCAGCGGCTCCAACATCACGGTTGGTAAGAACGCTGGCACGATTACGGCCCTGGCCTCCTCCACCTTGAGGGCCACCGCCTCCAGCAGCGGCAGCGCAGCCGGCGCCGGCAACGACGCCACTGCCACCGCCATTCAGACCACCACCGGGTTAAGCGATTCCACCGTGACGGTGGGTGGCAACGGCAACCTCAGCGGCAGCGCCACCCTGGTGGGCACCGCAGAAGCCACCAATACCGGAAACCCCGGCTTCGCTGGCGCCGGCGACGCCTCTGCTGCCAGCCTCACTCTCAATGGCACCGGCATCAGCCAGGCGGCTGAGGCGATCAGCATCGGTAGCACTGGCAACGTGATTGGCCAGGCGCTGGTCACCGGCAGTGGCATCGCCCAGAGCATCAATGGTGACGCCACCGCCACTGGCGATATCGATGCCACCGCCCTGAACCTCAACGATGCCGCTGCCGATATCACCATCGGCCAAGCCGGTCATGTGTCGGGCCTGGCGGTGATCGGCAGCCTCTCCAGCACCGGTGGCCTTGGCAAGCAAGTGCAGATCACGGCCGCCACCACCGATGGGATGGCCACTGCCAGCAGTGATTTTGATGCCACGGGTATCTTCGGGGTCGCTACCGGCGACAGCTCGATTACCGCCGGCCCCAACGATGGTGATGTGATCGGCCAGGTGGTGGCCGGCGGCAGCGTGGTGGCTTCCAACACGGGCAACGCTCCTACCGACACCGCTATCGCTGAAATCGGCAATATCGGAGGGCTTGGCAACACAACTGATCTCTATGGCATCCAAAACGTGGATATCCTCGGCGGCCAGGTGGGCACCAACAACGTTCAGGGTTCCGCCCTCGGTAAGTTCGATGCAGCCGCCAGCTCGATTAAGGGCGATGCCGTAGGTATCAGTGACGTCAATGCCTACGGCATCTTCAGCACTGCTGGTAGCGACACGATCAACGTGAACGGCGGCATCAACGCCATCGCCCAGCTGAGCAACAGCGTGACAGCCAGCTCCGTCTCGGGTAGCGCCACCGCCACCGCGAACAGTGATGCCGTGGCCCTTACCGGCTATAACGTCACGATCATCGGCAGCGGCAGCATCAATGCCTCCGCCAGCTCCACCTACCGCAGCCTGGCCAGCTCCACCTCTGGTGCTGCCACCGCTTGATCGGGGGCTCAGAACTTCCCTATGGGCCAGACCTGGCCAGGTGAAGCCCCAGCCAACGCAAACGCCAGGAGATGCTCAGATCACCAATTTTAAATAGGCAAGTTGTGGATCATGGGTTAATCCTTACTTCAGAAAATGGCTTGACTATCATTACAACGTAAGCTAATCGGCTGCCTGGTCTGAGCAGCCTTCAAACAGCCAGATCCAAAGATCGGCAGCAAAAGGATCTTGTCAATCCGTTGAGCGCCTGCCCGCTTCTGATCTGGACGTTGAACCGACCCCAACCGGGTGGCTGAGCAGCCCAGCACGGCCGACTCAACACCTCAGCAGCCGCCCACAGCGCTCCAGCCCTTCACTGCAGTCGCCCCGCATCAGCAGGCCGGAGCCCCCCCAGACGAGGCGGAGCGGCAGGTCGGTGAGGCCGGACCCCACCTCCCGCACCGGCCCGAAGCCCAGCCGCTGGAAATAGCGCACCAGGCAGCTGTGCTGGCGGTCACCATCGCGGATGGCCAGCAGCCTGGCGCTGCGGCAGGGGGTGCTCTCCAGGGCCCAGGCGAAGGTGGCGGCCCAGATCAGCAGGCCTACCCCGGCGGTGTCCTGACCCTGCACACGCATCGTGTCGAGCTGCAGGCCCGCAGTGGTTGGCAAGGACCAGCCCTTGAGTTCTCCCAGTAGCTCGGCTCGGTCAGCGGCGAGGGGCCGAGCCACCACCACCTGGAGGCTCCACACCCCCAGGCGGCGCGGTGCCCGCAGGCGCAGCTTGAGGCCCCGCTTGGCCGCAAGCGCTTCCACCCGCTGCAGGCTCAGGGGGGGGAGAGGAGAGGTTGCGATCGAGGCGGCAGCACTGGTCATGGCCGGTAGGGCTCGGCCGCCACCACAGCCTCACAGGGCAGCGGACCGCCATAGAGGTGCGGGAACAGTTCGCCGCTGTCGGGCGCCGGTTCCTCCCGCACCTCCAGGCCGGCGGCCGCCAATCTCTTGGGATCGAGGCTGAGCAAGCGAACCGGACCGGCGTCGGCGTAGAAACGCTCAAAGGTGGCGGCGATCTGGTGGGCATGGCAGGCATGGAGGAAGCCCACCTGATCAAGGGACAGGCCCCGGGTGGAGCGGCGGTAGACACCCTCCGCCACAGCAACGAGCCACTCCTCAGTCAGGGCCAGGTGGTAGAGCCAGCTCGGAGACCGCCAGGGCTGACGGAAGGCCAAGGGTGGGGCCATCACCACCGCCAGCTCCGAGCTGGTCTCAAAGCGGTCCAGCCAGGCCCGCACGGCCTCCAGCCCGGCTGTGGTGGCGAAGCCGGCGGGATCGGCGATGCGGAACTGGCGCACGAAGGGCAGCAAGGCCCAGTCGGCCAGGCAGGACTGCGGGCCCAGCAACCAGCCTTTGCCCACACCGCCGCCAGGAGCTCCTTCCTCAAGCCGACTGTTCCAACGCCGCAGGATGGCCAGGGCCGCTTGGCGATGGGCGCCGGGATCCTCGCCCGGATAGCGGTTGGCGTATTTGAAGCGTTCCAGGTGGTGTTTGAAGGGCCCATCGTTCTCGGCCACCAGCTCCGCGATCCGCCGCCGCTGCTCACCCGCAGCCTCCCCCCGCTCCGCCCGACGCAGCCAGTCCTGGGGGTCGCGCTGCTCCAGGGCCCAGGTCATCACATCGAGGCTCTCGGTGAGCGGCGGGCCATCGGGACGCTCCAACACCGGCACCGTGGCCGGCGGCCAAAGCTGCAGCAACTCCGGAGGCCTAGCACCCAGGTTCACCTCCCGCACCTCGACCCCAACGCCGGCGGTGGCCAGGGCGAGGCGGGCGCGGATCGCATAGGGGCAGCGGCGGAAACTCCAGAGGATCGCTGCCCCCTCATCTGGCCTTGGTGCCATCGGAGCGTCCACGATTAGAAGAGATAGGCCAGGATCAACACCGCCGCCAGGCCGGCCAGGGAGATCTGCTGGAAGCGGCGATCAGCAAGATCGATCCTTCGCCGATGCATCCATTCAGCCGCCGGTGCGGCTTGATCGGCGGTTTCATTGGAAACGGCGGCCTCGTCGACGGCAAGGACATTGATGCCCCAGACAAACAAAACAAATTGGGCGATCGCTATCAAGTAGCAGTAGGCGTAGATGATGTCGAGGAAGGTGAGGTAGGGGAGAGGCGGCAATTCAGCCTGGTACGTCTGCTGCATCACCACCAGCGTCAGCAGGGCGGTTGAGGGAATGGCCAGCCGCAATTCGCCGAGGGAAGCCTCCAGACTCGGGGCCAGGAACACAACCGCCATCACGATCAGCAGCGGCAACAGCCATTGCAGGAAGGCCGTGAATCGGGGGATGCGGTAGTAAACCCGCAATTCAGCCATGGAGAAAGCACGGGTGGCGCGATCGTCAAAATCGGTGGGATAGGTATGAATCAGGGGCTGAATATTGACGCCAACTTCCTGATAGCCCCTGATCGAGGCATAGGCCCCCACCAGACCCTCCTGGTTGGCCTCAGGCACCAAAAGCACGGGATCCTCACCATCCACGGCAAAGGATTGGGGGCGGGTTTCGAACAGCAGGGGCAGGGAGAGCTGGTTAAAGGGTGAACGGCGCATATTGAGATCATCGATGTAGAAGTGGCCGGAGAAGCGGAACAGCTGGTAACGGCTGCCATCAGGGCGCAGCTGCGGTTCGGTGTTATCGGCTTCCACTTGGAAGTCGTAGCCAACGATGTTGTTCACCACCTCCACCAACTGATCAGGGTCGATCGTCTCGGCTTCAATCCGTTGCTGCACCGCCTCGGGCCATTCCAGCCAGTACCAGCCGTCAGCCATGTAGGTCTGGTCCGGGATCGAGAGGTTGTGGGCGTTCTCCAGATGCACCCCCAGGCGGATGCGCGGTGCGGCGGCCAGCTCGGGGGGAATGGGCTCCAGGCGCCTGTAGAGATCGCGGCGCCGCACCGGTTGCGGTTGCATGGCCGGCGGCTGGTGCCCTTCGCCGGGTTTCAGGGTTGCTCGTCCATCGCCCGCTCCGGCGGCGCCGTGATGGGGCAGCGGGAAGGCAACTCCCAGGATGAGCAGCAAGGCCAGGAGACTCGCCAGCCAGCGGGGCCGATGGGCTGGGGGTTGGGGAGAGACCCCGCGAAGCCGCTCAGCCATGGCTTAGCTGCGGGGGGTGCCCGGGGGGGAATTCCCTCCCGATGTGCGCCTCACCCCGCCGGCGGGCCAGGACCACTTGACGCTGGCGTTCCCTGAATCGTTCCCGGTCCTCCGGCGCCAGACGGGGGATGCAGTGGCGACAGCTCACGCCTTCGAAGTAGCTCGGCAGCGCTCGGTCGGCAGGGGACAGGGGCATGCGGCAGCCATGGCAGAGGCTGTGATCGCCGGGTTCCAGCCGATGGTTCACCGCCACCCGCTGATCGAACACGAAGCATTCGCCCTGCCAGCGGCTCTCCGCCGGATCCACGGCCTCCAGATAGCGCAGGATGCCGCCCTGCAGATGGTGCACCCCCTCGAAGCCCTCCTGGATCAGATGGGCCGTGGCCTTCTCGCAGCGGATGCCGCCGGTGCAGAAGAGGGCCAGGGCCCTGGGCCGGCGCGCCTCCACCAGGGGCCTGAGTTCCCGCTCCACCCAGGCTGGAAAATCCCGGAACGAGGCCGTGCCTGGATCGAGGGCCCCTGCGAAGCTCCCCACGGCCACCTCGTAGGCATTGCGGGTGTCGATCACCAGGGTGTCGGGGCTGGCGATCAGGGCGTTCCAGCCCTGGGGGTCCAGGTAGGCGCCCACCGCCGTGGTGGGGTCGACCTCCGGCCGGCCGATCGTGACGATCTCGCGCTTGATCCGCACCTTGAGCCGATGGAAGGCCTGGACTTCCGTGCTGTGACGTTTCACCTCCAGGGAAGCCAGGCCCGGAACGCCCTGCTGCAGCAACTCCAGCAGGGCCTCCACGCCGACCTCCGGACCGCTCACGGTGCCATTCACCCCCTCAGGGGCGAGCAGTAGCGTGCCTTTCACCTCGCCGGCATTCCCCGCAGCCAAAAGCCGTGCCCGCAGAGCCGGCAGATCCGCCTCGACCAGGGCCGCGAAGCGATAGAAGGCGGCCACTCGCAGGCTCATCGCACCAGGGCGGGCTCGGCCTCCACCTGCACCCCGGCGGCCGCCAACAGCTCCCGATCGGCTGCCACATCGGGGTTACCGGTGGTGAGCAGGGTGTCGCCGTAGAAGATCGAATCGGCACCGACCAGCAAACAGAGGATCTGGGCTTCACGGTTCAGTTGCTCCCGGCCGGCGCTGAGCCGCACCCGGCTGTGGGGCATCAGGATGCGGGCGGTGGCCACCATCCGCACCAGCTCAAGGGGGTCCACCGCCGGGCGATCTTCCAGGGGGGTTCCCTCCACCGCCACCAAGGCATTGATCGGCACGCTCTCGGGGTGGGGATCGAGGCTGGCCAGCACCTGAAGCAGTGAAGCCCGGTCGGCGCCGCTCTCGCCCAGGCCGATGATGCCGCCGCAGCAGAGCTGGATGCCCGCCGTGCGCACCCGCTCCAGGGTTTCAAGCCGCTCCTGGTAGGTGCGGGTGCTGATGATCCGGTCGTAGTGCTCGGGGCTGGTGTCGAGGTTGTGGTTGTAGGCGGTGAGGCCCGCTTCGGCCAACCGGACGGCCTGGGGCCCGGTGAGCATGCCGGCGGTCACGCAGGCCTCGAGCCCCAGCTCCCGCACCCCCCGCACCATCGCCAGCATCGCCTCGAAGGGGGCGCCATCTCGGATGTCGCGCCAGGCCCAGCCCATGCAGAAGCGATGGGCGCCGGCATCCCGGGCCGCCCGGGCCCGCGCCAGCACCGGCTCCACCTGCAGCTCGGGACGCCCCGTGACATCGCTGCTGTGGTGGATCGACTGGGGGCAGTAGGCACAGTCCTCCTCGCAGCCGCCGGTCTTGACGCTCAGCAGGGAGGCCAGCTGCACCCGGTAACCCGGGTTGGCGGCGCGATGCACCTGCTGGGCCTGCCAGAGGATCTCCATCAGAGGGAGATTCAGCAGGGCCTGAATTTCGGCCTGGCTCCAATCGTGACGGGTGATCATGACGGCGTCTCCACCCCACCGAAGCGGCGGTTGCGGCCCTGGTAGTCGAGAAGAGCTGCGAGCAGGGCCTGAACATCGAAATCGGGCCAGAGCACATCGGTGATGTGAAGCTCGGCGTAAGCCAGCTGCCAGAGCAGGAAGTTGCTGATCCGTTGCTCGCCGCTGGTGCGGATCAGGAGGTCGGGATCCGGTTCGCCGGCGGTGTGGAGTTCGGCCGCAAAACGCTCCTCATCGAGACAGGCCGGATCGAGGTCGCCCCGGGCGGCCTGCTCGGCCAGACGACGGGCGGCCCGCACCAGCTCCCGGCGGCCGCCGTAATTGGTACAGACGTTGAAATGGATGCCGGTGTTGGCGGCGGTTCGAGCCGTGGCATCGGCGATCAGGCTCTGCAGTCCCTGGGGCAGTTCCTCCAGATCCCCGAGAAAGCGAATTCTCACCTGCTCCCTCTCCAAAGCCTCCAACTCCCTGGCCAGCACTCGCTCGAAGAGGGTCATCAAGAAGGTGACCTCCTCCCCGGGGCGGCTCCAATTCTCTGTGGAGAAGGCGTAGGCGGTGAGGGCCCCGATGCCCCAGTCGCTGCAGAGGCGGAGGGTGCGCTTGAGGGCCTCCACGCCGGCCCTGTGGCCCATCACGCGGGGCAGCCCCCGCTGGCGGGCCCAGCGGCCATTGCCGTCCATGATCACCGCCACATGGGCGGGGAGTCGGTCAGGATCCAGCTGCCGCGGCAGAGGCTGACGCTGGGATAGGGGAGTGGTCGCCAGGACGCGACTCATCCGCGGGGCTCCGGCGGGTCCAAGGCCACGGTACGACCCGCCGGTGCCGCACCGGCAGCCGCTAGTGCCTCGGTGAGCAGGTCATGGAGTCGGCTACTGGTGATCGGCCGCTCCAGCCGCCCCTGGCTGGCCAGGGAGAGGGTGCCGGTCTCCTCGGAGACCACCACACAGAGGCAGCGGTCGAAGCGCTCAGTGAGGCCAAGGGCCGCCAGATGTCGGGTCCCGAATCGATTCGGGCCTTGCCGGGAGAGGGGGAGGATCACCCCGGCAGCCACCACCCGATTCTTCTGCACCAGCACGGCGCCGTCGTGGAGCGGGGTATCGGCCGCAAAAAGATTCAGGACCAGGTCCACCGAAAGGCGCGCATCGAGATGGATTCCGGGATTGAGGAAATCCTCCGGCCGCAGGTCGCTGCCCACGTCCAACACCATGAGCGCCCCACGCCGGGCCTGGGACAGCCTCCCGGCCGCCTCGGTGAGGGTGCTCACGGATCCGGAGGTGAGCTGATCGCCGCTGCGATCAGCGAACAGAACCCCGATGCGACCGGTGCCGAGCAATTCCATCAACCGGCGCAGATCGCCCTGCCACAGGATCGCCAGGGCCAGGCTGCAGGCCAGCACGAGAGCATCGATCAGCTTGCTCGTGAGAGGAAGGGGCGCATAGCGCTGCACCATCCAGGCCAAGGCCACCAGGAAGAGATAGCCCCGGAGCAGCCAGAGGGTTCGGGGTTCCTTGACCCTCCCGAGCAGAAGAATGCCGATGGATCCGGCAAGAGCAACATCCGCCAGCAGCAACAAGAAATCGCCGGTGGGCTGCCAGTTCACTGGGTGAATCGTTCCGCTGCTGAAATCAGGCGGCCAGCTGCCCGTGGCCAGCCCCGCCAATGCCAGTGTCAGGTTATCGGCTGCAGATGAGGAGGCAGAAGGTCGTAGCGCAGTAGTTCCTCCGGCTGTTCGCGCCGTTGCACCACCTCCGCCTCCCCACCGTGCACGAGCACCGTGGCCGGACGAGGAATCCGGTTATAATTAGACGCCATCGAAGCGTTGTAGGCACCAGTGGCGAACACGGCCAGCACCGCCCCGGTGGTCGGCTGGGGTAGGTCGATCTCCGGCAGAAGCACATCCCCGGATTCGCAATGCTTGCCGGCCACGGTGAAAGAACCGTCGGCCGCAGCCAGGGGCTGGTCTGCTAGCACGGCGGTATAGCGCGATTGGTAGGTGATCGGGCGAGGGTTGTCGCTCATGCCGCCGTCGATCGACACATAGGTGCGGATGCCGGGTATCTCCTTGCGGCTGCCCACGGTGTACAGGGTCACGCCGGCGGTGGCCACCAGGGAACGGCCGGGTTCACAAAGCAGACGGGGCAGGCTGAGCCCCCGCTCGTCGCAGGCGGTGGCCACGGCCTCGGCCACGGTGCGCACCCACTCATCAATGGTCGGCGGGTCATCGCTGGCCACATAACGGATCCCCAGACCACCGCCGACGTTCAGGTCAGAGCAGGGATGGCCTAGGGAGCGAGCCAGGCCCAGGGCGTCGGCCATCACGCCGGCCAGGTCGCGGTGGGGATCGAGTTCGAAGATCTGGGAGCCGATGTGAGCATGAAGCCCATCGAGCCAGGCCCAGCGGCAGCCGGCCAAATGGCGCAGCACCGGCTCCAGCTGATCAGGGTCGAAGCCGAACTTGCTGTCGAGATGGCCGGTGCGAATGTAGTCGTGGGTGTGGCACTCGATGCCTGGGGTGAAGCGCACCAACAGCCGCACCGGAGAGCGCCGGCCCGGAGCGATTCGGCTGAGGATCTCCACGTCTTGCCAGTTGTCGAGCACCACGGTGACGCAGTGGGCCAGGGCCAGCTGAAGCTCCTCCTCGGATTTGTTGTTGCCGTGCAACACGATCCGCTCCGGGGGCATCCCCCCCTGCAGAGCGGTGAGCAGTTCGCCAGCGGACACCGCATCGAGCCCTAGCCCCTCGGAGGCCACCAGGGCGGTAAGGGCGAGGGAGCTGTTGGCCTTGGAGGCATAAAGCGCCAGGGAAGGTCCGGGATAGAAGGTCTCGAGGGCCTGGCGGTAGGCCCGGCAGGTGGCCCTGAGGGTGGCCTCGTCGAGCACGTAGAGAGGGGTGCCGTAGGTGCGGGCCAGGTCTTCGAGCCGGCAGCCGCCCACCACGAGGCTCCCCTCCTGGTCGACCGTTGTGGTGATCGGGGCGAGGTTCCGATTCGGACTGATGGCATCAACTCCGGGCTCAAACGGTTCCAGACCCTCAACAGCCTCGGGGGGAGCCTCACCGCCGGCGAAGCCGGATGGGGCGCTATCGGGGGCTGACGTGGACACCATGGTGGTCGGGCTGCGGAGTTCAGCCGGAAGCGATCCGGCGCCGCTGCGGAAAGTGGATCCGCAATCGTAGGGATCTTCCCGACCTCGACCGCCTTGAATCCCGAAGCACGAACGGAGACGGGACAGGGCCTGATCCGGCCGCTGCGGCCAGCGGATCTGGCGGACTGCCTCGATCTCGACCGGCGGGCCCTCGGGGGCCTGTGGAGCGAGACGCAATGGCAGCGTGAACTGGCCGAGGTGAACAGGCCGGGACTCGGGATCTGGCGGGCTGAAGGCCTTCGGGCCATGGCCTGTGGTTGGCTGATCCTCGACGAACTCCACATCACCGTTGTGGCGGTGGATCCTGCCTTCCGGCGCCGGGGGCTCGGTCGTGGGGTGCTGGCGGGTCTGCTGGCCCATGGCCAGGCAGCTGGCGCCCGCCACGCCACCCTGGAGGTGGCCGCTCCCAACGGGGCCGCCAGGGGCCTCTACGCTGCGGCCGGATTCAAGGAAGCGGGAATCCGTCGCGCCTACTACCGAAATGGCGACGATGCCCTGATCCAATGGCTCAAACTGGTGCCATGGGCAGCGGTACGGGAAACCGGCGATTTGTGTTAACGCGGAAGCCAATATTGGGCACTTGGTTTATGGCAGGAACGGCCAGATCCCTTGCCATCACTGCAACGTTGGGAATGGTGCCAACGGCAACCCACGCGGCGCTTCAATCCTGATAGGTTGGTATCACTGCAACAGGCCCCGGCCCATGTTTGAGCGGTTTACCGAGAAGGCCATCAAGGTGATCATGCTGGCCCAGGAGGAGGCCCGGCGGCTGGGTCACAACTTCGTGGGAACGGAGCAGATCCTGCTCGGTTTGATCGGTGAGGGCACCGGCGTGGCCGCCAAGGTTCTCAAGTCGATGGGAGTCAACCTGAAGGACGCTCGGGTCGAGGTGGAGAAGATCATCGGCCGGGGCTCCGGTTTCGTGGCGGTGGAGATCCCCTTCACCCCCAGGGCCAAGCGGGTGCTTGAGCTCTCCTTGGAGGAAGCCCGCCAGCTCGGCCACAACTACATCGGCACCGAACACCTGCTGCTCGGCCTGATCCGCGAGGGCGAGGGCGTGGCCGCTCGGGTGCTGGAGAACCTCGGCGTTGACCTCGCCAAGGTGCGCACCCAGGTGATCCGCATGCTCGGCGAGACCGCCGAGGTAGCCGCCGGCGGTGGCGGCAAGGGATCCACCAAGACACCGACCCTTGATGAGTTCGGCAACAACCTCACCCAGATGGCGGCCGAAGCCAAGCTGGATCCCGTGGTGGGCCGCCACAACGAGATCGATCGGGTGATCCAAATCCTCGGCCGACGTACCAAGAACAACCCCGTCCTGATCGGCGAACCGGGCGTCGGCAAGACCGCCATCGCTGAGGGGCTCGCGCAGCGCATCACCCAGGGCGATATCCCCGACATCCTTGAAGACAAACGGGTCCTCACCCTCGACATCGGCCTGCTGGTGGCCGGCACCAAGTACCGAGGCGAGTTCGAGGAACGTCTTAAAAAAATTATGGAGGAGATCCGCTCCGCTGGGAACGTGATCCTGGTGATCGATGAGGTTCACACCCTGATCGGAGCCGGTGCCGCCGAGGGCGCTATCGATGCCGCCAACATTCTCAAACCCGCCCTGGCCCGCGGCGAGCTGCAATGCATCGGAGCCACCACCCTCGACGAGTACCGCAAGCACATTGAGCGGGATGCGGCCTTGGAGCGCCGCTTCCAGCCCGTGATGGTGGGTGAGCCGTCCGTCACCGACACCATCGAGATCCTGCGGGGCCTGCGTGAGCGCTACGAGCAGCACCACCGGCTGAAGATCTCCGATGAGGCTTTGGTGGCCGCCGCCACCCTCGGCGATCGCTACATCTCAGACCGTTTCCTGCCCGACAAGGCCATCGACTTGATCGATGAGGCCGGTAGTCGGGTGAGGCTGATGAACTCCAAGCTGCCCCCCGCCGCTAAGGAGGTGGACAAGCAGCTACGGGCTGTGCAGAAGGAGAAGGAGGACGCCGTTCGCGATCAAGACTTCACCAAAGCTGGAGAACTGCGCGACAGGGAAGTGGAATTGCGCGACCAGATCCGCTCCATCCTCCAGACCCGCCGCGATGGCGAGACCAGCGAAAGCGGTGAGAACCAGGATGCGGCTCTCTCCGCCACGGGAGGAATCGAAACCAGCGAGGTTGCCAACGGCGAGCGGAATCCCGTCGTCACCGAGGAGGATATCGCCCAGATCGTGGCTTCCTGGACCGGCGTGCCTGTGCAGAAGCTCACCGAGAGCGAATCGGTGAAACTGCTGAACATGGAGGAAACCCTTCACCAGCGTCTGATCGGCCAAGATGAAGCCGTAAAGGCCGTGTCTCGGGCAATCCGCAGGGCCCGGGTCGGATTAAAGAATCCAAACCGTCCGATCGCCAGCTTCATCTTCTCCGGCCCCACCGGTGTTGGCAAAACGGAGCTCACCAAGTCACTCGCCGCCTATTTCTTCGGCAGTGAGGAGGCGATGATCCGCCTTGACATGTCGGAGTTTATGGAGCGGCATACGGTCAGCAAGCTGATCGGTTCACCTCCGGGCTATGTGGGCTTCAACGAAGGGGGCCAACTCACCGAAGCGGTGCGGCGCCGCCCCTACACCGTGGTGCTCTTCGATGAAATCGAGAAAGCCCATCCCGATGTGTTCAACCTCCTCTTGCAACTCCTTGAAGACGGTCGCCTCACCGATTCCAAGGGACGCACGGTGGACTTCAAGAACACCCTGATCATCATGACTTCGAACATCGGATCGAAGGTGATCGAGAAAGGCGGTGGTGGGCTTGGCTTTGAGTTCGGCGGCGGCGACGCCGAAGAGACCAACTACAACCGCATCCGGTCCTTGGTGAATGAGGAACTCAAGCAGTATTTCAGGCCTGAGTTCCTCAACCGTCTCGACGAGATCATCGTCTTCCGTCAGCTCAGCCGCGACGAGGTTAAGGAGATCGCCGAAATCATGCTTCGCGAGGTGTTCGGCCGTATGCAGGAGAAGGGAATCACCCTCTCGGTCACGGAAGCCTTCAAAGAGCGACTCGTTGAGGAGGGTTACAACCCGAGCTACGGAGCCCGCCCACTGCGGAGGGCCGTGATGCGGCTGCTTGAAGACAGCCTTGCCGAGGAGTTCCTCTCCGGCAGACTTACCGATGGCGATGCTGCATTGGTTGATGTCAATGCCGAGAAACAGGTGGTGATCCGCAAACAGTTTGAGAATATTGCCATTCCCGAATTGGCCGGGGCCTCTGCTTGAAGTCTCCCCTAATTGGCGAGTACATCCCTGATCCCCTGACGCTAAAAACGCAATATCACCCCGTTTTCTAGTGATTCGCTCAAGGCAGAGCTGTTCATTTCCAGCTTTGCCACGTGGGCTATCCATTCTCCTCAATCTACAATTTCTCAGTCACTTGTATCCCACCTAGGGTCTCACAGCCTGCAAGATCATGGGTACCTCCACCACAACGCAGGCGATCGCCCCGGCGCACGTTTTGCGCGGTGATGTTTTTTGGCCAGAAGCGATCGAGGCCATCGCTCGGCTCGGCCACCGCCCCCTGCTGCTGGGTCGCAGTACCGACACCGCAACCCTCCGCGAAGGGCTGCTGGAGCGGTTCCGCCGCCACGGGCTAAAGCCGCATACAGCTTGGCTCCAGCATGACTGCTGTGAGGAGGATCTCGCCCGGATCAGCGGCTTAGCCGAAACGTCATCTTGCGATCTGGTGATCGCCACTGGAGGGGGCAAGGTGCTCGATGCGGGCAAGCTGCTGGCCGATCGACTGGACCTCCCCTGCGTCACCGTGCCCACCAGCGCCGCCACCTGCGCCGGCTGGACGGCTCTGGCCAACCTCTATTCCCCCAATGGCGCCTTTGTACAAGACGTCACCCTCAGGCGTTGTCCGGAGCTGCTGGTCTTCGACCATGCCCTGGTGATTCAGGCGCCGGCCCGCACCCTGGTCAGCGGCATCGCCGACGCCATGGCCAAGTGGTACGAGGCCTCGGTGAGCAGCGGTGGCAGCGAAGACGGCCTTGTGCAGCAGGCCGTTCAGATGGCTCGCATCCTGAGGGACCAGCTGCTGCTTGAGGGCCAGGAGGCGATGGCGAACCCCGGCGGAGCGGCCTGGAAACGGGTGGTTGAGGCATCGGCCCTCACCGCCGGTCTGGTCGGTGGCCTGGGGGGGGCCCGCTGCCGCACCGTGGCAGCCCACGCCGTTCACAACGGCCTCACCCAGCTGGAAGCCACCCATGGCAGCCTTCACGGCGAAAAGGTGGGCTTCGGCGTTCTAGTGCAACTCCGGCTCGAGGAGCTGGTGGGGGGCAATCGGCTGGCGGCCCAGGCCAGGCGGCAGCTGCTTCCCTTCTTCCGGGCCCTGGCTCTGCCCCTGAGCCTCGCCGACCTAGGCCTGGACTCCGCCAGCCTCAGCGATCTCAGGGCGGTGTGCGCCTTTGCCTGCCGGGAGGATTCCGACCTCCACCACCTGCCCTTCCAGGTTGCCCCCGACGATCTGCTGGCGGCCATGGTGAGCACCACAGCCGAGCGCCAGCCTGCATGAGCACAATCGTCCGCGATGGCCGCCAGCTCGTGGAGTCGGCGGCCACGACCCTGCTCGACCCCCAGGGACGCGATCTGGCCGGGGCGGTGCAATGGTGGGAGCTGGAGGGATTGTCCGAACGCTGGCCTGTGGCGGTGATCGGCCAGGGTTCGCCGCTACTGCTGCTCCACGGCTTCGACAGTTCCTTCCTGGAGTTCCGCCGCCTCGCTCCCCTGCTGGCTCCGCACCACCGGCTGATTATCCCCGACCTCTACGGCTTTGGTTTCAGCCCCCGCCCCGTCGATGGCAGCTTTTCCCCGGACGGTGTCATGGCCCATCTCGATGCCCTCCTGGACGCCCTGCTGCGCCAGGGGATCGACGAACCACTGGGAGTGATCGGAGCTTCGATGGGTGGATCCGTGGCCGTCGAACTGGCCCGCCGCCAAGCCGGGCGGGTGGGGCGATTGTTGCTGCTGTCGCCGGCGGGTCTCACCGGTCGCCCCATGCCGCTCCCGCCTGGCCTCGATGCCCTGGGGGTCTGGTTCCTTGGGCGGCCGGGGGTGCGGCGGGGACTATGCCGCTCCGCCTTCGCCGATCCGAGCTCGGCCGTTGGACCCGCCGAACTGGAGATCGCCTCCCTGCATCTGGCCTCCCCCGGCTGGGGGGAAGCCCTGGGTCGCTTTGCCCGCTCCGGCGGGTTCGCCGGTTGCGGCGAACCCCTACCGGAGCAGCCCCTACAGGTGCTCTGGGGCCGGGAGGACCGGATCCTGCGACCACCCCAGAAACGCGCCGCCCAAGCGTTGCTCGGTGATCGGCTGCGGGAACTGGAGGACTGCGGGCACCTGCCCCACGTCGACCAACCTCAGGCGGTGGCGGCATGCTGGCTGGAATCCGACTCTGGCTGAGCGATGCCCACGGCCCCTTCTTCCTTCACGCCCCGACAAGCATCTGCACACCGGTTACGCCCCAGCACCAAACGGCAGATGCCCTGGATAGCGCGATTTGCACTGTGCATGGGGATACTCCTGGGCCTCGTGTTCACCGCTCCCGGCGCCGCCCTGGCCTCCTTACTCCACCTGGAGGGGGCCCCTTCGCCCGACCTGGGCCTGCACCAGGAGCATCTGTCACGCTGCCCGTCTCCAGCCCACTGCGCCCGGGAAGACTGGTCGGTGGCGAATCCTGCCGCCGCCCTGGAAAAGCTTCTGCCCGCTGTGCTGGCCCTGGAGGGCATCGAGATCGTGGAAACGGGATCCGGCTACATCCACGCCACAGCCACCAGCCGCATCTTCGGCTTCGTGGACGACCTGGAACTCCACGCCGCATCCGCCGACGGGGTCATCGAGGCGCGCTCGCTGTCCCGAGTCGGTGACTCCGACCTGGGGGTCAACGGGCGGCGGCTGGCCACCCTCCGGCGTGCCCTGGAGGCAGCCTGAACCCCCACGGGGTCAGCCTTCGCCGCCTTCCCCACCCTCGCCGCCTTCGCCGCCTTCCTTCTGGGCAGCGGGCCGGGGCGCAGCGGGAACCGCAGGTGGCGCCACGGCGGGCTTCCCCATCTCCGCCGGACCCGGGCCGTCTTCGCCGGAGGGCACCCGGGCGCAGCCACCGCCAATGGCCACCAGACCGGCAGTGGCAAGAAAGAGGGCAATCCGGGAACGATTCAATGTAGGTCTCAGGCACGGATGGCCATTCTTGGCAGGCGGCACAGGCAACAGCGGCCAGGATGCCACCGATGGCTGTGCCATTGATCACGTTTTCAGGTCTCCCCTGTTCCCCAGCACCATGCGATTCCAGCTCGATGGCGTGCTCCGATCCCAGGTGCTCGAAGACCTGCGGGATGAGCTCCTCACGACCCAGGCCGACTGGAGGCCAGGCCATGAGAGTGCCGGCTGGCATGCCCGCGGCGTGAAGCACAACCGCCAGCTCGACCGCGCCTCCCCGCTGCATCAGCGGCTGGCCGCTCTGGTGACCGAGAGCCTTGAGGCCCATCCGCTGCTCCAGGCGGCCGCCCTACCGGTGCGTCTCCACGGGCTGCTGTTCAGCCGCTGCGGGCCCGGCGAAGGCTACGGCCGCCATGTCGACAACGCCTTCATGGTAGGTGGGCGGGCGGATGTGTCCTTCACCCTCTTCCTGCAGGATCCGGCCGCGTACAGCGGCGGAAGCCTGATGCTCGAATCGCCCGCCGGGGAGGAGGAGGTGCGGCTGGCGGCCGGCAACGCCATCGTGTATCCGAGCACCCTGTTGCATCGGGTGGCGCCCGTGACCGGTGGCGAACGGCTCGTGGCGGTGGGCTGGATCCAAAGCCGGGTGCGCGACACCGAACAGCGCGAGATCCTCTTTGACCTCGACACGGCCCGCCGTGAGATCTTCCAGCGGGAGGGCAAGAGTGAAGTGTTCGACCTGATCAGCCGCAGCTACAGCAACCTTCTGCGCCGCTGGGGTGAGTGAGGCGCCAGCATGGCTGCCGCCGGTGATCCCCGGCGCCAACCCCGACCCAAAAGGCTGCCCCCATGCCGGAACTGCCCACCAACCCGGTGTCCCCCATAGGGCACGGCCCCGACCGGAAAGCCGTGCTGGCAGCCTCGGCCCCCTGGCTCGGTGCGCTGCTCAACGTGCTGCCCGGTCTCGGGGCCGGCTACCTCTATCAACGCCGCTGGCGGGCCTGGTGGATCACCACGGGCCTCTCCAGCGCCTGGTTCTTGCTCGGGGCCCTTCAGCAGCCGGACCCTTCCGCGATCGATCCGCGCACGCGCCTGGTGGGGCTGGGGGGACTGCTGCTGCTGGCTGCCGTGAGCGCGGTGGAAGCCTTCCTGGCGGCCCGCCGGGCCAGGATGGAGTGAAACTTCCCCTTTTCTTTTAGGAGAACCCCCATCCCCGCGGACGCATGGACACCCTCCCCCCAACCAGTGCCGAGGCGTTGACACCGGCCGGGCCGCTGCTGGGACTGCTCTCAAGGGGCCTGGACCTGTGGCTCCGCCAGCAGTGCTCCTTGATCGAGGGGCTGGAGATCCAACTGGAGGGGTCGGCGGCCCAGCTGATGCGGGGTCGCCTGGAGGGGGTGCGGCTGCGGGCGCGTCGGGTGGTGTATCAGAACCTGCGCTTCGACCGGGTGGAGCTGGCCTCCGGCGTGATCCGTGTGCGGATGGGGGCCCTGCTGCGGGGCCAGAGCCTGAAACTGGAGCACCCCTTCCAAGTGCGGGGCAGCGTGGCCTTCAGCGGCCCCGACCTCGGGGTGTCCCTGGCCACACCCTCCTGGCGCAGCCTGGGTGATGGCCTGGCGGAGGAGATTCTCGGCCTCACCCCCCTGGCGGGCCTGAGGATTGAGGAGGAGCGGCTTGTGCTGATCGCCCATGGCTCCGGCGGCGGAAGGCCTTTGGAAGTAGCGACCAGCGTGCGGGCCGTGGAGGGCAACCTTGAGGTCCTGAGCCTCGATGGCGGCGCCCTGGCCCGGTTGCCGATGGATCCCGCCATCCGGATCGAGCAGGCCCAGATCGGCGGGGGGCTGCTGCAACTCCTGGGCGAAGCTCGGGTTTCCCCCTAGGAGCCCAGTCCCTCAGGGACCTGCTGGATGCCAGGGTAAAGATGTGATGCCGATGCGCTGCACCCTATGGCTGGCCATCCCCCTGTGAACCGAACCGGGGCGCTCCGGCTGGGACTCCGAACGGCCTGCACCGGGCTGGCCATCGGCCTGGTGATCTCCCTGGGGCTGGCCGCCGGCCCCGGCAGAACTGATGGCTTGACCGCAGCCGGGGCCGATAGCGCCGTGGAAGCCCTGGTGGCCGGTGCCGCCCAGGCCTGCCGAACCTCACTGGCGAGCCGGTACGCCGCCGACCCAGCCAGCCTGGAGATCTGGCTGACACCGGGCCTGAGGATCGCCATCGAAAGCGGCGACCTGGGATCCGCTGCAGTGCGTCGGGAGGGACTCCAGTTCGGCTGGATGCTGCACGGCCGGCCAGCACCGGCGCCGATCGGCCTCTGCCGCACGCGAGGGGATGGCACGGTGGCCGCCATTGAGGAGCAGAAGGATTAAGAGGCTTCCATCGGCGTGCCTAGGACAGCCGTTCCACGAGGGGATAGACCAAGGTGACCACGGAGTAAACCACCGCAGGCACGAACAGATAGCTGTCGATCCGGTCGAGAATGCCCCCATGGCCGGGGATGGCGTCGCCGGAATCCTTGAGGCCGGCATCGCGCTTCATCATCGATTCGGTGAGATCTCCAACCAGGGCGAAGACCGAGACCACCGCTCCGAGCAGGCCCCCCACCAACGCACCCCAGTGCCAACCAAGCCAGACTCCCCCCACGGCACCCACGAGGAGCGCGGACACCATGCCGCCGAGAGCCCCCTCAACGGTCTTACCCGGTGAGATCGGAGTCAGCGGATGGCGGCCCCAGCGCCGGCCGATGGCGTAAGCCCCAAGATCGGTGGCCACGATCAGGAAGCAGGCCAACAGGGTGAGGGCAAGACCACTGCTCCAGGGCCAGGAGGTGCCAGGAAGGGTGGCATTGGCCAGGGAGGGGGCAAGGGCCGGATCGGCCAGGTCCCGTAGTTTGATCCAGTGGCTGGGCAGAAAGCCCAGATAAAACAGACCGAAGATCGAGGCCGCAATGTCGGCGATCGTGCCCGTGGTGGGCTGGAGCAACAGCCAGCCGCAGATCACCGCGCCACTGGCCGGCAGCACGGCGGCGGCCACTTCGGAGGCCACCTCCGGCACGAACCAGCCGCTGCCAGCGGCCGCCTGCGTCGTGACCAGCAGCAACTGCACCGCCACCAGGGTGGTGCGGCTGGCCGGACGGATCCCCTTGAAGCGGGCCATGCGGAAGAACTCGAGCAGACCGAGGTGCACGATCACGCCAACCGCCAGGGTGAACCACCAGCCCCCGAGCATCACCACCAGGAAGCCGAATCCACCGGCGGCCCAACCGCTGGCCAGACGGGCCAAGGAGGTGGCGGAGCGGGGGCGGGGAATCAACGTTCGGCAGCGATCACAAAGAGGGGCTCTGCGGCGGCCAGTTTGGCCTGACTGCCGCGGCGCTGCATCCGGTGCACTGTGGCCTGCACCACTTGCACGTCATGGGCCCCAAGCTGGCCCAGGGTATCGGTGGCATCCACCAGCCCTTCCAGGCTGGTGGTGCTGATCACCAGGCGGCCCCGTTCCTGAAGAGCATCCCAGACCGCCCGAAGCACATCCCCCAGGGGCCTCCCCACCTCCAGCAGTACCCGGTCCGGGTGGGGGGGGAGCTGGGGCAGATCGTCCGGGGCACGGCCGGCATGGATGTGGAGGTTGCCGATTCCGAAGCGCAGGCGGTTGCGCTCCAACAGTTCGATCGCCTCGGGGTCGCGCTCAAGGGTGTGGACCGCTCCTGCGGGCATCAGCCTTGCGATCTCCAGAGCAAGGGCACCGGTGCCCCCCCCCACGTCCCAGACCAGAGAGTCGGCCCGCGGCCGCAGATGGGCCAGCAGCATCACCCGCAGCTCCATGGGAGTGGGGCTGAACCCAGGGGCGTCTTCGAAGGCGGCATCGGGCAGGCCGGGCGTCACAAAGTCCCAGCCGTAGGGGGACGGCAGCGGGGCAGGCAGGCCGGACCCGGAGGAACCGGTGATGCGGAGCGGGTCAGCCGGGGGAGAGTGCGTCATCGACCGCTCATTCCAGGCCCCGCCGCAGGGGCCACAACCTTCACCGTATCAGCGATCTGCCCGGGCCACAGGGCCCGCTGACCCTCCAGCCAGGCGGCCCGCGGCGCGTCGATACGCTCGCCGGGGATCAGCAGGGGAATACCGGGTGGGTAGGGGCAGAGCGGCTCCGCCGCGATCCGGCCGATCGCCTGCGCCAGGGGCACCTCCTGAACCTGCGACCGCCAGGCCAGGCCGACCGCCAGCTCCGGTGACGCCACCAAGGGCAGGGGGGGCGGCGCGAAGAGCGGCAGGGGGGGGCCACCGAGGTTATGGCGCAGATCCAGCAAGCTTTGAGTTAGTCGCCGCTCCAGGGCGGCCGGTGGAGCCAGCCCCAGGCAAAAAGTGAGGGCTCCCGGCTCGGGTAACTCCGCCACCACCCCCCGCTCCAGCAACCATCTATCGGCTTCGGTACCGCGGATCCCCAGCGGGCCTGTGGCCAGCACCAGCCGCAGCGGGTCGTGGGTGGCCACCAGGGGGAAGCCGAGCCCCTCCAGGCGCTGCCGCAGCCGTGTTGCGCGTCCCACGGCCCTGCGGCGCTGCCTCATCCCGGCATCGCTGCAGCCATGGGCAAGGGCAGCGGCGCTGGAGGCCAGGAGGAGGGCGCTGGGGCTGGAGGTCTGCAGCCAGAGCAGGCTCCGCGCCAGGCGGGCCGGCTCGATGCGGGAGCCCTGGACCAGCAGGGCCGCGCTCTGGGCCAGGCCGCCACCACCCTTCTGGAGTGAGAGCACCACCAGATCGGCCCCGGCCGCCAGGGCAGCGCCATCACCATGGGCCTGATCCACCAGCACGGGCAGGCCGGAGCCGCCATGGGCATGGATCAGGGCCACCAGGGTCGGGAGGTCGGCCGCGAGTCCCTGGTAGGTGGGATCCAGCAGCACCACGGCCACGGGGTGATGGGGAGCGGCGGCGGCCAGCACCCGCTCCAGGTGGGCGGCGGTGGGTGGCAGCCAGAGTCCAGTGAGGGGATCGAAGGGAAGATCGAAGAGCAGCGGCTCAATCCCGCCCAACACACAGGCATGCAGCAGCGAACGGTGCAGGTTGCGAGGCAGCAGGACCCGGGCGCCCGGGGATGCCAGCGCCAGCAGGGCAGCCTGGAGCAGCCCGCTAGCGCCATTCACCCCAAACCAGCAACGCTCTGCCCCCAGGAGGGCGGCACAGGCGGCCTGGGCCTCGGCCACCGCACCCTCCGGCTCCAGGGGCCCACCGAAGGCGGGCAGTTCGGGGAGGTCCCAGCTGCCGGGCGGTCGGCGCAGCAGGGCGCGCAGCGCTGGTGCCAGGCCGCGGCCCCGCCCATGGGCCGGCAGATGCAGATCCAGATCACCTCGCCCGCCAGGATCCCGCAGCAGCCGGAACAGGGACCATTCGGGGAGCTCCCCCATGGAGACAGGCTTGCGGTTTCTAGAGTCTGGCCAGTCACCGGCCCGGCGCCGAACCCCGCAGCGTTGCCCACCTCCGCCCCAGCGGTCGCCGACGCGGCCCCAACGACCCCCATTCAGGCCCCGGGCGTGTTCCCACTCGCACGCCCCGTCGATCCTGCCGGGGATGACCCTCGCTACGACCCGGAAGCCGACCTGCGCTGGCTGATCCTGCGCCCCTGGATCTGGATCAGCCGGCTCACCGAGGTGATCAGCCGCCTCGGCTGGCTGGCGATCACCCTGGTCGCCCAGTCGAGCAGCCCCGATCCCCGCGTGCAGCAGCGGCTGGCCCGCAGCATCCTGTCCACCCTCAGCACCCTGGGCCCCTGCTTCATCAAGGTGGGGCAGGCCCTTTCCACCCGGCCCGACCTGGTGAAGCGGGAATGGCTTGAGGAGCTCACCCGGTTGCAGGACGACCTGCCGCCTTTTCCCCATGGGGTGGCGCTGGGCCTGATCGAAAAGGAACTGGGCGCACCGGCCCAACAGTTGTTTGCCGAGTTCCCCGATTTTCCGGTAGCCGCGGCCAGCCTCGGCCAGGTCTATCGGGCCCGCCTCCACGACGGTCGCTGGGTAGCCGTGAAGGTGCAGCGCCCCCGGCTGCCTTTCGTGATGCGGCGCGATCTGGTGATCATCCGCTCGCTGGCGGTGCTGCTGGCTCCGCTGCTGCCCCTGAACCTGGGCTTCGGCCTTGGGGCCATCATCGATGAATTCGGCTCCACCCTGTTCGAGGAAATCGACTACCGCCGCGAGGCCGACAACTCCGAACGCTTCGCCGCCCTCTTCGCCGACCATCCCGAGGTGACGGTGCCCGCGGTGGAGCGGAGCCTCAGCAGCCGCCGCGTGCTCACCACCGAGTGGATCGATGGAACCAAGCTGCAGAACCGGCGGGAGCTGGAGGCCAACCATCTTGATCCCGCCGCCCTAATCCGCACCGGCGTGATCGCAGGCCTGCAGCAGCTGCTGGAATTCGGCTACTTCCACGCCGATCCCCATCCGGGCAACCTCTTCGCCCTGCACGGCGTGACCAAAGGGCTGGGTCATGTGGCCTATATCGATTTTGGCATGATGGATTCGATCAGCCAGGCCGACCGCCTCACGCTCACCGGGGCGGTTGTGCACCTGATCAACCGGGACTTCGAAGCCCTGGCTATCGATTTTGTGGCCCTGGGTTTCCTCAATCCCCGTGCCGATCTGACGCCGATCGTGCCCGCTTTGGCCGAGGTGCTCGGCGGAGCCCTAGGCGAGAACGTGGGCAGCTTCAACTTCAAGGCGATCACCGATCGCTTCTCGGAGCTGATGTACGACTATCCCTTCCGCGTGCCGGCGCGCTTCGCCCTGATCATTCGCGCCGTGGTGAGCCAGGAGGGTCTGGCGATGCGGCTGGACCCCGACTTCCGCATCATCCGCGTGGCCTATCCCTACGTAGCCCGCCGTCTGCTGGCCGGCGACACCGCCGAGATGCGCGAGAAGCTGCTGGAGGTGATCTTTGATCGCCAGGGCCGACTGCGGCTGGAGCGGCTGGAGAACCTGCTGGCGGTAGTGGAGGGCGACGGCCCGGAGGTGGATCTGCTGCCGGTGGCCCGCGATGGCCTGCGGCTGCTGCTGGGCCAGCAGGGGAGCAGCCTGCGCCAAAGGCTGCTACTCAGCCTGGTGGCCAATGACCGCCTCCACACCGACGACCTGCAGGCCCTGTTGGCCCTGGTGCGTCGCACCTTCTCGCCGCGACGGCTGGCGGGCGGCCTACTGGCCCGCCTCAATCCGCTGGCGGCGTAAGGGCCTGAAGCCGGCCATTGGCGCGAGAAGCCTGAACAGGGCAGGGGACGGGACCATCCCAAGATTGTTCCCCTTGCCAGAACCTGTTGGTTTCGCTGAGGCTGATCCATTTCCCTAAGGTCGAGCCACCCCCCGCCGCCGCCGCGTGATTCCCCCGCCCACCACCCTGGCCGCCCTGCTGGTCTCCACCATCAGCACGGCAGCGCCGCCCCTCAATCTTCAGGAGACAGCCCTGGATGCGGCGAGCGGTCTGTATGGGGATCTCGATGGCGCCGAGATCCTTTTGGAGTTCGCCCAGATGCAGCAACCTCCTTATTTTTTGGCGGGCCTTGGGCTGGCGATCGGCCTGGTGTGCGGCCTCACCTTCTCCAAGCTGGTGCAGCTTCGGCTCGATGGCTGGAAGCAGGACCGGCTGCCCTTACTGCCCCTGAGCGGAACCACCACGGTGCTGCCCTGGGTCGGTCTGGTGGTGGGGGTGACCCTGTTCATCGGCGGCAGCCTGCAGGTGTTTGGCTTTGGCGCCGGCACGGCATTGCTCGTGGCCTTTCTGCTCTCCATCGCCACAGCCGGCGCGCTCTGGGCCCAGCTGGTGAGGCTGATGCAGCAGGTGGAGGCCGGCAACTTCAAGGCGGTCGACTTCGACAACTTCGATGAATTCTTCTAGGCGCACCCCGCTGGCTGCAAACTTCCGAAGCGGGGGCCATAGCCACCAACCTGACGCCAGTCAAACCGAGGCGGTCGCCAGCTGGAAGCGACGCAATTTGAGCAACATCCCGCCGTTCCCCGAAGCTGAACGAACTGTCCTGCATCTGCACGCTGGTTCGGATCGTGGGCCACAGCACCTCGATACCAACTCCTGATCGGCGGTGCGGTTGAGCACGCCTGGGCGGCTGGCATTATTCGAGTTCTAGGGCCAGACGCGCTCCTCGACCGTGATCGTGTTGCCGGCAAAGGCGGTGGAGGGCACCACACGACCGACATGGATGGCCCGGATGCCGCGGTCCTGGGCCAGATGGTCGGCAAGGGCGCTCCGCTCGCGGCCATCGAGATAACTCCAGGTGCTACGGGGCAACACCATCACCGACTGACCGTTCCAGCTCCGGTAGAGGCCCTTGCGGTAGGTGGCGGTTCCATCCGGGCTGGTGCCCTCCAGTATCCAGTAATCGCAGGCGCGGCTGAGGCGCTCGGCGATGGCGCGGCCAAGGGACGATTCGGAAGGTTCGGCCGCCCCCGGGGCAGGGGGGACCCGTGGCACGGTCGCGGGCGCAAGGGCGGGCACCGCCGACTCGGGCGGTGTCATGAGGCTCCGGCCCATCTGCACCAGGGCCACCGTGCCCCCGATCAACCCCACCCCGGTGAGACCCAGCAGGGCGAAACCAAGGCGCCGGCTGGTGCGGGGGAAGGCCTTGACACCACCCACCACCGCCAGAGGCAACAACAGCGGTTGCACACAGGCGAGCAGCAAAAGAGCCACGGCACCGTTGCGACCAGCCTGGCGGACCAGCTCCCCGCGGCGCTCAGCCGCTAGGCGGGCCTCGTGTTCACGCAGGAGCTGACGATCCTCCTCGGTGAACCAGTGCCCGAGCCGACGCGCCTCCTCCAGCTCCCGTTTGAGCCGTCGCTGGCGCTGACGGGGAGCCTCCTGGCCGGAACCGGCAGTACTGCCCCCCCCAACCCGGGCGAGCAACCCGGAAACCCGACCGAGGACACCGACAGGGAACATGGTTCGCCCCAAGAGGGCGTGCAAAGCCAAAACCTATTGCGGCTGCCCCGCCGACCCCGGGATCCCGCAGTACGGATCCTCCCCTGGGGGCGGCAGCTGTGTTCAGGCGCTGAGGTAGGCCTGGAGTTCCCGCGAGCGGCTGCGGATCTGTTCCAGGGCACGCCGCTCGAGGTTGCGGGTCTTGTCGCGGCTCAGGCCAAGGGTGCGGGCGATCCCCGTGAGGCTCATCGGTTCCTCACCCTCCATCCCGTAACGCAGCCTCAGCACCCGCTCCTGCAGCTCCGGCAGCTGCTCCAGCAGTTCCCGCAAGTCGCCCCTGAGGCATTCACCGGCCACCATCTCCTCGGGGCCCGCCCCTTCCCCCGCCAGCAGATCCAGCAGTTCCGTGTCCTCGCCATCCCCCACCTTCGTCTCCAGGCTCACCGGCTGACGGGCCCGGCACAGCAAATCCTTCACCTCCTCCTCCGGAAGCTCCGCCGCCACCGCCAGCTCGCCCACCGTGGGGGTCCGGCCCAGCTCCTGGCTCAACTCCCGCTGCGCCTTCTTCAGCTTGTTCAGCGTTTCGGTGATGTGG
>Ga0315905_10000876_pt1 | contig 32914 bp, 29 predicted proteins | sample LakEriMetagenome_5_FD_203522 | JGI IMG/M metagenome (GOLD analysis project Ga0315905, IMG submission 203522) | Freshwater fungal communities from buoy surface, Lake Erie, Ohio, United States - Buoy 4 MA121 | ecosystem: Environmental > Aquatic > Freshwater > Lake | place: USA: Lake Erie, Ohio... | reverse complement strand
ATAAACGTATGTTGGTATAAAGTCCTATCATGACTGCCGCTGTGGTCTGCCCAAATTGCTCGGCACACTCAACTGCATCGCGTTGATCTTCTGCTGAAGCCTCGGGCTCAACCGAACAACCCGCCTTCAGCAGATAAGCCAGTATCTTCAGCTCTCCGTTTTCTGCTGCCAAACGTAACGCAGTTACACCTTGCTCATCCGCTGCATACAAATCAGTTTGTTTATTCAGCAAGGCGTCAACAACATCAACATACTCTTCACGCATGGCTACTATCAGTGCTTGTCCGCGTTCATGAAATGACAAACGTCGAAGTGCCCGAAGTCCTAAGTACTCAGCCTGATGAACCACTGTGCTGATATCGGCGATTTCATTTTGCGCTTCGTCTGACTCGCTTTCAGAATCAATCAAATCAAGGAAAGGATTACCGGACTGGCGGGGCCAAATATCGTTGGCCGCATTTTCAAAAAGTGACCATAACCTGTTTACATTTTCAACACCATCCACAAATTCATCCTTGGTCACAGAAGAGGACGCTAACTTATTTGCCAGCCGCGGCTGCGGTGCGCTGCCGACAGCCCGCGCCTGCAGCGGCAAGGTGTTGTAAGTTTGATTCAGAGAAGACTGAGGCGAGCCGGGCGTAACGGAGCCCGAAGACGAGGTAGAGGTAGACATAAAAAATTTCCGGTTGATTGGTAAGACCACACCACATCATTTTAAACCTATCTCGTTAGGTCGATGGCAAAGCGGCATTACTGCAGGCGGTACAGACGTACGACGATGTACTAAAAACAACGCAAGCGGCCTAACGAGATGGTTTCTAAGTGCAGTCGGGGCTGATTTTGTTACATCCTGAGCCCGACGGTTCCCAAACGCCCGTACCTAATTCAATTCTCTCAGCTCAGCCACCATCGCTGTGAACCCGGCCATAAAAAAGCCCTCGATCTCGAGGGCTTGTTGATTTACCGACGCATGGAATTCAGGCCACAGGCAACGTGTCACGGAAAGAAGGTCGGTCGGACAGCTTGTCAAACAAGCGGGCCAGATTGGGATGATCCTCGCGCCATTGAATCTCCGGAAACCGAAAACTCAGCCAGCCGAGCGCACAACCCACGGCGATATCGGCCAACGACAGATGGGGTCCAACGCAAAATACCGCATCGCCCAGGCCAGTTGACAAGGCCTCGAGGCCAACGCGAATTTTGCCAAATTGCCGCTCTGTCCACGCTTCGCTTTGCTTGTCAGCAGGGCGTTGGGTACGCTCGAGCCTGATAAGAATGCCTGCGTCGAGTACACCATCGGCCAAAGCTTCCCAGCATTTGATAATGGCCCGCTCGCGACCCTGACTCGGAATGAGTTTGCCGACGGGTGACATGGTGTCCAGATATTCCACGATGACGCGCGAATCAAACATCGCGCCACCATCTTCCATAATCAGGCAAGGCACCTTACCGAGAGGATTGGACAAGGAAATTGTACTGGTCGGCGACCAAACGTCTTCAAGAACGAATTCGTAATCGAGCTTCTTCTCTGTCATGACGATACGGACTTTGCGTACGTAAGGACTGGCAAGTGATCCAATCAGTTTCATGAGTATTCGCGCAAGATTTGGGGACGCGAATTATAGCATTGACAAAACTGTATGCGGCCCGACCCTTCTGCCCAAAACTAGGCATGGGCCGGATGGTAAAATCACAGGCTTCTCAAGTTAATCCTGCCAATTTTCGGTACTCCCCAAAATGCAACTTTCCCCTCTGTCCGCCCTGTCGCCTCTCGATGGTCGCTACGCGTCAAAAACACAGGCACTGCGCCCGATTTTGTCCGAATCTGGGTTCATGCATCACCGCGTCAAAGTTGAAATCGCTTGGTTGATTGCGCTCTCCGAAGCGGGTTTTGCAGAACTGAAGCCATTCTCCGAACAAGCAAAAATATTATTGAATCAGCTGGGATCGGATTTTTCGGAAGAAGATGCTGCACGCATCAAGGCCATTGAAGCCACCACCAATCACGATGTCAAAGCGGTTGAATACTGGTTAAAAGAAAAAGTCAGTCATCTGCCCGAACTAATCACAGCTGCCGAATTTATCCATTTTGCGTGTACTTCGGAAGACATCAATAACACCTCGCACGGCATGATGCTCAAGGCCGCACGCGATACGGTCATGCTCCCAGCGCTGGACGAGATCATTGCCAAACTGACCGAGCTCGCACATACGAACGCCGGCTTGCCCATGATGTCGCGCACCCACGGCCAGCCCGCCAGCCCAACCACCTTGGGCAAAGAAATCGCCAATGTGGTGGCGCGCCTTCACGGTGCAAGGCAACGCATCGCCAGCGTTGCCATTCTGGGCAAAATGAACGGCGCTGTCGGCAATTACAATGCGCATCTCTCAGCCTATCCAACCTTTGACTGGCCTTCGTTTTCACGCAAAGTCATTGAACAGCGCCTGGGTCTGGTATTCAATCCCTACACCATTCAGATCGAGCCCCACGATTACATGGCCGACTTGTTTGATGCGTTTGCCCGCACCAACACCATACTGCTCGACCTGAATCGCGATATCTGGGGCTACATCTCGCTAGGATATTTCAAGCAGCCCACGAAAGCTGGCGAGATCGGTTCCTCGACCATGCCGCACAAAGTCAATCCGATTGATTTCGAGAACTCCGAAGGCAATCTGGGTATGGCCAACGCAGTGCTGAAACACATGGCAGAAAAACTGCCCGTTTCACGCTGGCAGCGTGACCTGACGGATTCCACCGTGCTGCGTAATATTGGCGTTGGCCTGGGTTATGCACTGCTGGCGTATGACAGCTGCCTGCGCGGCCTGAACAAACTCGAAGTCAATGCTACAAAAATCGCGGAAGATCTCGATCAGAGCTGGGAAGTACTGGCCGAGCCTGTGCAGACAGTCATGCGTCGCTACGGGATTGAAAATCCTTATGAACAGCTGAAAGAACTTACACGCGGCAAGGGCATATCGAAGGACGCGCTGCAAGAGTTCATCACGAAACTCGCGATACCGCAGGAAGCCAAGGACCTGCTGCTGGCGATGACACCGGCGTCTTATGTGGGCTTGGCTGAGAAGTTGGCAAAGGATATCTGAGGGTTGTGCTGGCCCCCGGGTCCTATGACCAAACAATAAAAAAGCCGGCGAATCCGCCGGCTTTTTCGTTTACGCAAACAGCAAAATCAAACCACCGCCCCATCCGTATCATCTTTCGGTTTCACGGGCTTGAGCAAATCCTCCCGCTTCACGCCCAGCCACATCGCCACTGCCGCAGCGACGAACACTGATGAATAAATACCGAACAAGATACCAATCGTCAGCGCCACCGCAAAATAATGCAGCGTTGGGCCGCCAAAAATCAGCATCGACAACACCATCAACTGGGTTGATCCGTGGGTGATCACGGTTCTTGAAATCGTACTGGTAATCGCATGGTTCATTACGTCAGCAGTTTCCAGCTTGCCGAAACGACGATCGCGGAAAGTTTCGCGCACCCGGTCAAACACCACCACCGACTCATTGACCGAATAACCCAACACCGCCAGCACAGCCGCCAATACGGTCAGCGAGAATTCCCACTGGAAGAAAGCGAAGAATCCAAGAATGATGATCACGTCGTGCAAGTTCGCAATGATGGCAGCGACCGCAAACTTCCATTCGAATCGGAATGCAAGATAGATCATGATCCCGATCACCACAAAGGCCAGTGCGGTCAGGCCATCATGCGCGAGTTCCTCGCCGACCTGCGGCCCCACGAATTCCACGCGCCGCAAGCTAACCGTCGGGTCTTGTACTTTCAATACCTCGAGCACCTGCGTACTCGCCTGTGCTGATGTTTTGCCTTTCTGCACCGGCAAACGAATCAGCACGTCTTGTGCCGTACCAAAACTCTGCACCTGACTATCGGCAAAACCGAGCTCAGAAATATTCTGGCGCATTCGTTCCAAGTCAGCAGGCTTGGTGTAAGCAACTTCCATCACCGTACCACCGGTGAATTCGATCGACAGATGCAAGCCTTTGGCAAACAAGAAAAATACCGCCGCTGCAAAAGTCAACGCCGAGATGACGTTGAACACCAGCGCATGCCGCATGAACGGTATGTCTTTTTTTATTCTAAAAAACTCCATGACTTCCTTTCAGTGAACCTGACCGCCTCAGGCGGTTGGTTTCCAGACTTGTCCGATTGAGACGCTGTTGAGTTTCTTGCGACGACCGTACCAGAGATTTGCGAGCGCTCGTGCCACCACGACAGCTGAGAACATCGACGTCATAATGCCGAGGCAATGCACGACCGCAAAGCCGCGAATCGGTCCCGAACCAAAAATCAGCAATGCCAGACCCGCAATCAGGGTGGTGACGTTCGAGTCCAGAATGGTTGCCCATGCACGCTCAAAACCCGCAGCAATCGCTGCCTGCGGCGAATTCCCGTTGCGCAGCTCTTCACGAATACGCTCATTGATCAGTACGTTGGCATCAATCGCCATACCCAGCGTCAGTGCAATCGCCGCAATACCCGGCAAAGTCAGGGTTGCCTGCATCAGTGACAGCAGAGCAATCAGCAACATGACATTGACTGCCAGGGCAATTACGCTGAAGGCACCGAACAAGAGGTAATAGAGCACCATGAACACAGTAATAGCGGCAAAACCATACAGCGTGGAATTGAAACCCTTACTGATGTTTTCCGCACCCAGCTGCGGTCCAATCGTGCGCTCTTCAATGATTTCCATCGGCGCGGCAAGCGAGCCCGCTCGAAGCAGCAGCGCCAGATCGGTTGCTGCAGTTGGTGATTCCATACCCGTGATCTGAAAACGCGAGCCGAGCTCATCGCGAATCGTCGCCACGGTCAGCACTTCACCTTTGCCTTTTTCAAACAAGACAATCGCCATCAATTTGCCGACCTTGCTGCGTGTAGCCTCGCGCATTTTGCGGCCGCCATCGCCATTAAGATCGATACTGACCGAGGGTTGCTGGTTCTGATCAAAGCTTGCGCCTGCATTCGAAATGTAGTCGCCCGTAATGACCGGGTCTTTATAGAGGATGACTGGCGTCGCCTTGCCCGATTTGAAAAGTTCAGAACCCAGCGGCACAGCAGCACTTGCCTCCATGCCGCGGGAGACGGACTCATCGACCATGCGTACTTCCAGCGTCGCGGTGCGGCCAATGATGTCTTTGGCACGCGAGACATCCTGCACACCCGGCAACTGCACCACGATACGATCCGCACCCTGACGCTGAATCACCGGTTCGGCCACACCCAGCTCATTGACTCGCTTGGAAAGGGTAGAGATATTTTGTTGTACCGCGTCTTCCAGTGTCTTCTTCAACGCCTCAGGATTAAGCGTTGCACGCAGACGCTGACCCTCGGCATCGGGCACCACGGCCAGCGCCAGCTCGGGCATCTGTGAACTGAGTACATCGCGCGCGGCCTTCAGCGTTGCCTCATCTCGGAAACGGATATCGACGGCCTCGCCTTCACGCGATAAGCCCGAAAACCGTACGCGTTTTTCAACCAGCAGTGCGCGAACACTCGTTTGCATACCCTGCATACGTTTTGCAAGTACTGCTCTGGAATCCACCTGCATCAGAAAATGCACGCCACCCCGCAGGTCCAGACCGAGATACATAGGTAGAGCGTGCAAACTTTGCAGCCAGCCCGGTGTGTTGGGCAGAAGATTGAACGCGACCAGATAGCTTGGGTCGGTGGGATCGCTGTTGAGCCCCTGCTCAAGCGCAGTCTTTGCCTTGAACTGCATGTCCGTGGTCGCGAAGCGAGCGCGTACCGTGCCATTGTTGCCAAGGTCTTCATGGAAAACCGCTTCAGCCTGCACACCCGATTTTTCTAGCGCTGCAAGCGCACGGCTAACCGTCTCAGGTCCTAACTTGAGTGTGGCTTTCGCACTGCTGATCTGTACCGCCGGCGACTCGCCGAAGAAATTCGGTACGGTGTACAGCACGCCCATGCACAGCACGAATAAAATCAGTACATATTTCCAGAGGGGATAACGGTTCATGGCATCCTGCATCAAAAGAAAATGTCCGGCTCAGGAGCCGGACATGCGGAGCATCTAAGTATTACAACGCCTTGATCGTGCCTTTGGGAAGCAGCAGAGTCACTGCCGCTTTCTGCATGACGATCTCGGTACCTTGGGCCACTTCCACCGTCACATAACCATCGCTGACCTTGGTGATCTTGCCGACCACACCGCCGGCTGTCACGATCTCATCGCCCTTGGCCAAGCCATCGATCATGGATTTTTGTTCTTTCTGCCGCTTCATCTGAGGACGGATCATCAGAAAGTACAGCACAACGAACATCAGGATAATAGGTAGGAAACTCATCAGGTTACCTGCCACGCCTCCGGGTGCTGCCGCCTGTGCATAGGCGTTGGAAATAAACATGGACTGCTCCGTTAAAGGGTTTTTCAAAGACCCGACATTTTAGCATTTCAGCCCTCATCCTTACCTGCCCAGGTGTACGTGGGTGTAATCAAGTGCTCGCCAGCCGCGCGCCGGGCATGAGCTCGGCGAACTCGAGCACACACTCATAGACCTCACTCCCTGAATTCTGCGCATAATCCAGCGCCGACCAGCCATCATGGGTTTGGACTACCAGCGACGCCCCATGCTGAAGCAGCACTCGAATCAAGGGCGTATTACTGAAATCGCAAGCAAGCATCAGCGGCGTTTGTCCCTGATCATCACGGGCATCGACCAGAGCACCTGCGTTCAGGAGGCGAGTGGCAATATCCACATCCAACTCACCATCGTGCAGCACTGTGCAACCGAGTAAACATCGCGGTTTGACATCAGCGCCATGCGCCAGCAGAAACTCGACCAAGGCCTCGTTACCTCGGGCCGAGGCTACCTGCAGCGGGGTTTCACGCGTTGCGTTGGTACAGTTAACAGGCAAGCCTTTTTGCAGCAACACACTAGCCAGCGCCGGCGTCAAATAGGCTTGAAACATCAAGGCCTGTCCGCCAGCCTCAACCAGATCAAGACGCGCACCTGCCTCGAACAAGCGCCATACCATGGCCCCGTGCCCTGGAAGCTCTCGATGTTTTACAAGACAAGCGAGGGGTGTTGCACCCAAGGCATCAGGCTCATTGATGTCAGCCGACGCGCCATGCGTCAGCAGAAAGCCGACCGCTGCCACACTCGAAAATATGCAAGCCCAGTGCAAAGGTGTTCGACTGTAACTTGAATCTTTTTGGTGGATGTTTTCACCGGACAAAAGGGCTTCACGAACGATTGCAAGGCTTTCGGGGTCATGCGCTTGACAACACAATTGAGACAATCGCGGTAAATACTGCAGCGATCCCGGCGTGTTTTCGAGCCTGTCACTGCTGTGTGAGATCATCAGATCATCAAAAGAAAAATCTCCGAATAAGTCTTCACCGGTCCGGTCAAATGCCGTCATCCGCACCGGCAATCTGGACACCATGCGCGGTAACAACGTATCGGTCTGCGGCAAATCAGTCTGTGGTAAACCGGTCTGTGGCAAACCCATTTGTAATAAATCAGTTACTTTTTTTGCGCGAGCATCCGAAATAGCTGGGGGAAAAAAGCTGCGATATGCAGGCGGCGGTGTCACAGGCGAACTGTCCATGCAATGTCACTCCCTTTAAGGTGTCGCGACAGAGGTCATTGACTGTCAAGCGACGCCACTGAGGGGAAGTTTTTCGCGCGAAGTTCCAGAAAACTATGCGTCTTACCAAATAAAGGATTTGACTGATCGATTGAATCAGAATCCAGAGAACGCAGCTTCTTTGAGAATTATTTATATCAATGCGAATAAATGTATTCAGCTACCGCGTACGCGATCGGCAGCAAATTGAATGCGAAACTCGGCAAAGCGATGCGCATCAATCGTATTGCGCATGTCCTGCATCAACTCAAGGTAGTAATGCAGGTTATGAATCGTATTGAGGCGTGCGCCAAGAATTTCTCCGCAGCGATGCAAATGATGCAGATAGGCACGCGAGAAATTTTGGCAGGTATAGCAAGCACAGCTGGTGTCGAGCGGCTGATCCTCGTCTTTATACCGTGCATTTTTAATCTTCACGTCACCGAAGCGAGTGAATAGCCAGCCATTGCGCGCATTGCGAGTTGGCATCACGCAATCAAACATATCAATACCGTTAGCAACGCCCTCCACCAGATCTTCCGGTGTACCCACGCCCATCAGATAATGTGGCTTGTGCGCTGGTAACTTAGGTCCCGTATGCGCAAGGATCCGTTGCATATCTTCTTTGGGCTCACCCACTGACAAGCCACCGATCGCCACACCATCAAAATCCATCGTCTCCAGACCCGCGAGCGATTCATCGCGCAGCGTTTCAAACATGCCACCCTGCACAATCGCGAACAAGGCGTTCGGATTTTCTTCTCGCTGAAATTCGTCTAGTGATCGTTTTGCCCAGCGCAAAGACATACGCATGGACGTCGCCGCTTCCTCGCGCGTTGCTGGGCGTCCGTCGATCTCATAGGGCGTGCACTCGTCAAACTGCATCACGATATCGGCATTGAGTACGCGCTGAATCTGCATCGAAATTTCGGGCGAAAGAAACAAACGATCCCCATTGATGGGCGACGCAAACTTCACGCCCTCTTCGGTAATCTTTCTCATCTCGCCCAGGGAAAATACCTGAAACCCACCGGAGTCCGTCAGGATGGGCTTATTCCAGCCCATGAAACGATGCAGTCCGCCGAAGCGGCGAATGACGTCCAGACCCGGGCGCAACCACAGATGGAACGTATTACCCAGAATGATTTGCGCTTGGATGTCTTCTAGCTCGACAGGCGACATGGCCTTCACCGAGCCGTAGGTGCCGACCGGCATAAAGATCGGTGTCTCGATTACCCCATGTGCTAACTCGAGCCGACCACGTCGGGCATAACCGTCTGTGGTCAGTAAAGAAAACTTCATCGTGCACTCTCTTTATCCAGCAGCATAGCGTCGCCATAACTAAAAAAACGATAGCGCTGTTCTATCGCATGCGCATACGCCGAACGTATGTGTTCGTATCCCGCAAATGCAGAAACCAGCATCATCAATGTCGACTTGGGTAAATGAAAATTCGTGATCAGCCGCGTCACCGTTTGAAAAGAAAATCCTGGTGTGATGAAAATCTCAGTGTCATCACTACCCGCCAGCAATTGACCTGATCGCGAAGCCGATTCCAGCGCACGCAGGCTGGTTGTACCCACTGCAATGATGTCGCGCCCTGCCTGCTGCGCTTCACGTATCGTAGCCACACAGTCAGGTGAAATGCTGTACCACTCGCTATGCATGTTGTGCTGTGTAAGATCCTCGGTGCGCACAGGCTGAAAAGTGCCGGCACCGACATGCAGTGTCAGCCAAGCCAGCCGAACGCCCTTGGCCTGCAGCGCATCTAGCAGCGCTTGATCGAAATGCAGTCCGGCGGTTGGTGCTGCCACCGCGCCCGGCGATTTCGCATAAACGGTCTGGTAACGCTGCGCATCGACCGCATCGGCTGCATGCGTGATGTAAGGCGGTAGCGGCAAGCTGCCAAATTGTTCAATCAGTGTCAGCGCATCAGTGGGGAAATGCAGCACAAAAAATTCACCCGCACGCTCGCCGACCTCGACCTCAAAAGCATCGGACAAACGCAGTCGCATCCCCGGCTTGGGCGATTTGGACGCACGCACCTGCGCCAGCACTGTCGTTGCATCGATCACGCGCTCAACCAGCACTTCGACCTGGCCGCCACTGGCCTTAACGCCACGAAATCGCGCATTCAGCACGCGGGTGTCATTGAATACCAGCACATCACCGGGCTGCAGCAAGCTCGTGATATCGGAAAATGAACCGTCAGCCATCTGTTCGCCCTTCACGTGCAGCAGGCGCGAGTTGCTGCGCGTAGCCAGCGGTGTCTGCGCAATTAATTCGGGCGGCAAATGAAAATTGAAATCGGCAAGTGAATACATGACGGTGTGAAGATTGGGCTGTAGTGCAGTCTGCAAGACGCGCTTTAGGGCAAGTTGTAGGGTGATAAATAGTGAGCCGCTTTGCTTGATGCGTGAGCTTGCTGGCAAAAGCCGGTATTCTACGCTGCGCGCGAACACTCCAGCTCCCATGTCAGCCAGCCGAAAAAAAAGCAGCCCACCGAAAAGCCTGCGTACCGCCGACCGTTTGGCGCGGCTTGGGCTGTCCACGGATATGTCGCTGGCGCTGCACCTGCCCATGCGCTATGAGGACGAGACACAAGTTCATTCCGTGCGCGATGCCGCCCGCATGTATGGACGCACGGTGCAGATCGAGGGTGTGGTCACCGCCTGTGATGTGCAATACCGACCGCGCCGGCAGCTGGTGGTCACGCTCGCTGATGACACGGAGCAGCTGACGCTGCGATTCCTGAACTTCTACGGCAGTCAGGCCACCCAGATGGCCGTTGGCAAGCGATTGCGCGTGCGGGGCGAAATGCGCGATGGATTCTTCGGCCTAGAAATGGTCCACCCCGTCGTGCGCTCAGTGGACGTTGACACGCCCCTGCCCAAGGCTCTCACGCCCGTTTACCCGGCCGGCGAAGGCCTGTCGCAGACGCTGCTTCGCAAAGCGATTGATGCCGCTATGACGCGTATCGATGCCAGCGATACGCGCGATACGCTGCCTGACGCACTGCGCGAAAAGCTTAAGCTCATGTCGTTCAACGAAGCGATCAAACTGCTTCATCACCCGCCACCGGACGTAGATGACGATGCACTGATCGAGCGCACCCATCCGGCTTGGATACGGATGAAATTCGATGAGCTGCTAGCACAGCAACTATCCATGAAGCGCGCGCAGGTCGCACGTCGCCAGCAGGGTGCGCCCGTGCTGGCAAAAGCCGGCGAGCTCACCGCGCAACTGCTGAAAGCACTGCCGTTTTCCCTGACGTCTGCACAACAGCGCGTGCTGGAAGAAATCCGCGTAGATCTGGCGGCCCCGTATCCGATGCAGCGGCTACTGCAAGGCGATGTGGGCAGCGGCAAAACCGTGGTTGCGGCACTGGCCGCCACGCAAGCTATCGATAACAAATTTCAGACGGCGCTGATGGCGCCGACTGAAATTCTGGCCGAACAACATTTCCGCAAAATCGCTGGCTGGCTGGAGCCGCTGGGAGTAAACATAGCTTGGCTGACCGGCAGTCTAAAAAAACGCGAGAAAGAAGAAGCGCGCGGACGTATTGAAGATGGTTCAGCACAATTAGTGATTGGTACGCATGCGCTCATACAGCAGGACGTTGGGTTTGCCCGGCTGGGTCTGGTTATCGTCGACGAACAGCACCGCTTTGGTGTAGCTCAGCGCCTCACGCTGCGCAACAAAGGCATCGACAGCGTGCCGCATCAGCTGATGATGTCGGCCACACCGATTCCACGCACGCTCGCAATGACTTATTTCGCTGATCTCGAAGTCTCCGTCATTGATGAACTGCCACCGGGCCGCACACCGGTGGTCACTCGACTGCTTGCGCAGGAGCGGCGTGAGGAGGTAATCGAACGCGTTCACGTTGCAGCAAAAGAAGGTCGGCAAATCTACTGGGTCTGCCCGCTCATTGAAGAATCCGAGGCCTTACAGCTGCAGACGGCGACCGATACGCATGCCATGCTGACCGCAGCTCTGCCTGATTTGCATATCGGTCTGGTTCACGGTCGTCTCAAACCAGCAGAAAAACAGCAGGTCATGGAAGCTTTCGCCCGCGGTGAGTTGCAGGTACTGGTGGCCACCACTGTCATCGAAGTTGGAGTCGACGTACCCAATGCGTCGCTAATGGTGATTGAGCACGCGGAGCGATTTGGTTTGTCACAGTTACACCAGCTGCGAGGTCGCGTGGGTCGCGGTACGGACGCCAGCGCCTGCCTGCTCATGTATCAAGGGCCACTCGGACCTGTCGCAAAACAGCGGCTCGCGATCATGCGTGAAACCGCCGACGGCTTCGAAATCGCGCGTCGTGATCTCGACATACGCGGACCCGGTGAATTCCTGGGCGCACGCCAATCCGGGCAAGCGATGCTGCGCTTTGCTGATCTGGAACAAGACCAGTGGCTGGTAGAACAGGCGCGTGATGTTGCGCATAATTTGCTCATGAATGCGCCGGAGGTTGCTGATGCCCATCTGGCACGCTGGCTGGGTGCGAAAGAAGATTATCTGCGCGTCTGACACGATGGACTTCAAGCAGCTCCTGCGCTACTTGTGCGACACTTGGCGAACTGCTGAATAAATTGTTGTTGTACAGCTAACCAGCGAAGCTTTTCGAAGCGGCGATCCGGAAAATCAAGGGCACGCCGCCATCTCTTCGGCCACGAAAGCTTCCGGTTTTATTGAATCAGCGCTTCTAGACCACCATGACACTGACAGAACTGAAATACATCGTTGCCGTCGCACGTGAAAAACACTTTGGCCGTGCCGCTGAAGCGTGTTTTGTGGCTCAGCCCACACTCTCGGTCGCCATCAAAAAGCTGGAAGACGAATTGGGTGTACCCATCTTCGAGCGGGGCGGCGCCGAGGTGTCCGTTACGCCTATCGGTGCTCAGATTGTCGCTCAGGCCGAACATGTGCTGGAGCAGACTGCCTATATCAAGAACATCGCCAAGCAAAACAAAGATCCGCTGGTGGGTCCACTGCGTGTCGGTATTATTTACACGATTGCGCCCTATCTTCTGCCGCAATTGATTCTGACCCTGATCGATAAATTCCCGCAAATGCCACTCATCCTGCAGGAGAATTTCACGGTCAAACTGATCGAACTGCTGCGTGCCGGCGAACTCGATGCAGCCATCATGGCGCTACCTTTCAATGAGCAAGGCATGATGGTGCGCCCGCTGTATGACGAACCTTTCATGATCGCCCTGCCTCGTCACCATCAATGGGCTAACCGCGCAGCCATCTCCAGCGCGGAACTCAAAACCGAGACCATGCTGCTGCTGGGCTCAGGCCATTGCTTTCGCGATCAGGTACTTGAGGTTTGCCCCGAGATGTCGCGATTTTCTACCGGCGGTAGCGGTATCGCGCGCACCTTCGAAGGCTCTTCATTAGAAACTATCCGTCATATGGTCGCTTCGGGTATCGGCATCACAGTTTTGCCAAAAGGCTCAGTGCCCGTCACACCGGGACCTGACCATATGCTGCAATACGTACCCTTCGAAGACCCGGTACCTTCGCGCCGTGTCGTCATCGCTTGGCGCAAAAGCTTTACGCGGGCTGGCGCGATTGAAGCTGTAAGGCAAGCGGTGCTGTCCTGCCCTATGCCCGGGTTGACCATGCTGCCGGGTGCCGGGCTGCAGGAAGGCTCACTCGCCTGATGGTTCATCCGGGCTTAGTATGTAAATGAATTTTTTCTGTCAGTGGAAATTTAGGTCGTCTCGAAACTCAATGCGCGTGAGAAAAGCAAAGACACTGGATCCCGGCCTGCGCCGGGATGACGGTGGTAATTCGGGTTGCGCACTTTACGCCCACTCAGCACTCAATACATGCAGGTAATGACGGTAGCTATTGAGGCGACTATAAAATCTCCCCCCGTCATCCCGGCGCAGGCCGGGATCCAGTGTCTTTCGTTGAATAACCACTGACCGTGAAAATAAAGAATACGAGATCCTTAACGCTGTGATTATTCAACGACTCATCCTCTACGCCCAACTGGTGCGCCTCAATAAACCCATCGGTAGCCTGCTGCTGTTATGGCCCACCTTGTGCGCGTTGTGGCTCGCCTCTGCTGGCCAACCAGACTGGCAGCTGGTTGCCATTTTTAGCGTGGGTACCGTACTCATGCGCTCGGCCGGCTGTGCCATCAATGATTTTGCCGACCGCGATTTTGATCGTCACGTCAAACGTACCGCAGAGCGTCCACTGACCGCGGGGAAAATCAAGCCCTGGGAAGCGGTGATGGTGGCCGCGGTGCTGGCCCTGCTCTCGCTAGCGTTGATCACCCCACTCAATCTACTGAACAAACAACTCTCCGTATTGGCCGTGCTGATCGCCGCAAGCTATCCCTACTTCAAGCGTTTTTTTGCTCTGCCGCAGGCTTATCTGGGCATTGCGTTTGGCTTTGGCATTCCCATGGCTTACGCCGCCGTGCTCAACACGGTACCTACCGAAGCATGGGTGCTACTGCTGGCGAATGTCTTCTGGGCGCTGGCCTATGACACTGAATATGCAATGGTCGATCGGGATGATGATCTTCGGATCGGCATACGCACCTCGGCAATTACCTTTGGTCGTTTCGATGTTCTAGCAGTCATGCTTTGCTACGCGGTCAGCCTCGGTCTAATCATGGCGGTGGGTGTACTACATGGATTGGGCACAGGATTTTTCGTCGGCATGCTCGGTGCCGCCGGTATTGCCGTTTATCACTGGACGCTGATCCGTGGGCGCGACCGGATGCGATGCTTTGCAGCGTTTCGCCATAACAATTGGCTGGGCGCTGCCGTGTTCGCGGGCGTTGTATTGGGATAAACCCCACCTGACGCATCGAATGCCGCGCGCAGACAACAGCGGCTCGTTTTCTTCTGTTTTTTCTTGGTGGTCTCCCGTGTCGGGACAGATAATCGCGCGTTTTCACGTAGGCCGCTGCTGCGGCCTGCACCGTTTGAACGCTCCCGTGATCTGCTCAATACACAATGGATATCTCCGAACTGCTCACCTTCTCGGTCAAGAACGGCGCCTCTGACCTGCACTTGTCAGCTGGCCTACCACCGATGATTCGCGTGCATGGCGACGTACGACGCATCAACTTGCCGCCCATGCCACACAAAGAAGTTCATGCCATGATCTACGAGGTCATGAACGATGCACTACGCAAGCGCTATGAAGAAACCCTCGAGGTAGATTTTTCATTCGAATTACCCGGTCTGGCCCGCTTCCGCGTCAATGCCTTCAATCAGGACCGAGGCGCCGCTGCCGTGATGCGCACCATCCCATCAAAAATTTTATCCTTACAAGACCTAAAGACACCACCGATCTTCGCTGATCTGGCCTTGAAGCCGTGCGGATTGGTGCTGGTCACTGGACCAACCGGCTCAGGAAAATCCACCACCCTTGCAGCCATGGTCAACCATGTCAACGAAAACGAATATGCCCATGTGCTGACGATTGAAGATCCGATCGAATTCGTTCATGAATCCAAGAAAGGACTCATCAATCAACGTGAAGTCGGCCCGCACACACAATCATTTTCAGCCGCACTACGCTCGGCCTTGCGCGAAGATCCCGATGTCATTCTGGTCGGCGAGTTGCGCGATCTAGAAACGATACGACTCGCATTAACCGCGGCAGAAACTGGTCACCTAGTGTTTGGCACCTTGCATACGGTGTCGGCTTCCAAAACGATAGACCGTATCGTCGACGTATTTCCTGGCGATGAAAAAGACATGGTGCGCGCGATGCTCTCGGAATCGCTGCAAGCAGTGATCTCGCAAACACTCGTCAAAAACCGCGAAGGTAACGGTCGGGTAGCAGCGCATGAAATCATGCTGGGTACCCCGGCTATTCGGAATCTGATTCGGGAATCCAAAGTCGCACAGATGTACTCCACGATACAAACCGGTAGCGCACAAGGCATGCAAACGCTGGATGCCTGCCTGATGGGACTAGTCAAAAGCCACCGAATTTCACTGGACGCCGCACGCGCCGCCGCCAAAATGCCCGAGAATTTCACAGGTTAATCATGGAACTATCGCGCGCACAATCACTGATGCATCAGTTGCTGGGTCTGATGAAAGAAAAAGGTGGATCGGATCTGTTCATTACCGCCGGCTTTGCACCGGCCATCAAATTCAGCGGCAAACTCACGCCGGTCTCCAAAACAATACTCTCTGCCGAAGAAAGTGCCGCACTCGTTCATGCGCTCATGAATGAATCACAGGTAGCAGATTTCCAAGCAACGCATGAATGTAATTTCGCGGTCAGCCCGCAAGACATCGGCAGGTTTCGCGTCTCCGCCTTCATGCAGCAAGCCAAAGCTGGCATGGTCGTTCGAACCATCACCACCGAAATTCCTGAGCTTGATGCGCTGAACGTGCCGCCACAGCTCAAGGATATCGTGATGTCCACGCGCGGACTGATCATCATGGTCGGTGCGACCGGCTCCGGCAAATCGACCACCTTGGCGGCAATGATCGGGCATCGCAACGCGAATAGTCACGGGCACATCATCACCATCGAAGACCCGGTGGAATTCGTCCACCCGCACATGAACTGCATCATCACGCAACGCGAAGTTGGTACCGATACCGCCGATTGGCACACCGCATTACGCAATACCTTGCGACAAGCACCCGATGTGATTCTGATTGGCGAGATCAGGGATAGAGAGACGATGGATCATGCGATCGCCTTTGCCGAGACTGGCCATCTGTGCCTGGCCACACTGCACGCCAACAATGCGAATCAGGCGCTGGATCGTATTGTGAATTTTTTCCCGGAAGAGCGACGGCAGCAGGTATTGATGGATTTATCGCTGAATCTGAGAGCCATGATTTCACAACGACTGATACCAGCCAAATCTGGCAAAGGACGCTGCGCCGCTGTGGAAATCATGCTGAACTCGCCGTTGATATCTGACCTGATTTTCAATGGCGATGTGCATCAGATCAAAGAGCTAATGAAAAAATCGCGCGAACTTGGTATGCAGACCTTTGATCAGGCACTGTTTGATTTGGTCGATGCTGAGAAGATTTCTGTCGAAGATGCACTGCGTAACGCCGACTCCGTCAATGATCTGCGGCTCGCTATCAAACTGCATGGAAAAAACTCGCAGGCTGCTGATACGGGCGCATCGATTGAGGGGCTGGATATCATCTGAGGCCGCGGAGGTCCGATCCCATGTCGGCACCACAATGCTGCACTCACCGAATGGCAAAACAGTCAAATGACTTGATCAATGGCTTGATAGTCTTATTCGTTACACATGCCTTGCTACGACAAGTAACACACCGCTCATCGGATCAGATCTTGCCAAACTCCTCACCCATTTCCTGACTGCGTTTTGCCGCCGCCTGCAAAGCAGCAGCAATCGCTTCACCCACACCTGCGTCCTGCATGGACGTAATCGCTGCATGCGTTGTGCCACCTTTGGAGGTCACGCACTCGCGCAATACGCTGGCTGGGTCGGAGGATTGCGTAGCAAGTGCAGAAGCGCCCGTGAACGTTGCCAATGCCAGCGCATAGCCCTGCTCTGCTGTCAGGCCGAGGTCTACCGCCGCGTTTTGCATCGCCTCCAGAAAATAAAATACATACGCCGGACCGCTACCCGAGATCGCCGTTACGGCATCGAGTTGGCTTTCATCGTCGAGCCAAATAGTTTGCCCAACCGCTTTCAATATGGCGTCGGCCGTTGCACGCTGCTCAGGCGTCACACCCGCGCTTGCTGTCATGCCTGTCACGCCTTTGCCGATCAATGCTGGTGTGTTGGGCATGGTGCGAACAATCGCCTGATGACCATTCAGCCAGCGCGACAAATCGACAGCGCGTATACCCGCCGCAATCGACAAGACCAATTGCCCACCCATATGCGGTACCAAATTACTGACCACCTGATGCATCTGCTGCGGCTTCACTGCAAGCACCAGCACATCGGCAGCAGCCACTTCACTACCGGGCGCTGATGATGTCTGCACACCAAACTGCGCCGACAGCGCAGCCAGTGCATCGGGATTGACATCCACCACATGAATATTCGCAGCAGCGGTCAGCTTGCCGGCCAAGCCACCAATCAATGCCTGCGCCATATTGCCGCCACCAATAAAACAAATCTTTAAATTATTTTGCATAGTCACGTTGCCCAAAAATTGCAGTACCTACTCTGACCATCGTTGCGCCCTCGGCAATCGCCGCCGCCATATCGGCTGACATACCCATAGAGAGCGTGTCGGTTTCAATACCGGCCTCGCGCAGTTGCTGTGCCAGCTGTCGCAGCTGAATAAACGGCGGCCGCTGATGTTCAGCATCCTCAGTCGGCTCGGGAATCGCCATCAAGCCGCGTAACTGAAGATGCGGCATCGCTGAAACAGCCCGCGCCAGCGGCAACAGCTCGTCCGGTGAAACACCGCTCTTGCTATCCTCACCGCTGACATTCACCTGCAAACAAATCTGCAAGGGCGGGAGATGCGCCGGCCGCTGGTCGGATAAACGTTGCGCGATTTTCTCTCGATCCACCGCATGCACCCAATCAAAATTTTCGGCAATAGGCCGCGTCTTATTACTCTGAATCGGGCCGATAAAATGCCATTCGAGTGCCAGATCGGGACGCGCCGCAGCGACAGCCAGCTTCTTGTCCAGCGCCTCTTGCAGATAATTCTCACCAAACATGCGCTGACCGGCGTCAGCCGCCGCAATGACTGCGTCCGAACCAAAGGTCTTGGAGACAGCAATCAGCAATACGGAATCCGGTAGGCGCGCGGCAGCCCGCACCGCCGCTGCAATGGCTTGCCGGACGTGATCGAGGCGAGCAGAAATAGACATAGGACGCTATTATCCCCCATCGTTTGATTACCCCGGCGCGCCGGCGGGGCACACCCATAGGAGAGACCATGAGTAGCATTTACGACATCACCGCCAACACGCTGACGGGCGAACCCCTAAGCCTGACCGAATTTCAAGGCAAGGTATTACTGATCGTCAATACCGCCAGTAATTGCGGCTTCACTGGCCAATATGAAGGTCTGGAAGCGCTGTACCGCCAATACAAAGACCAGGGATTGGTCGTATTGGGCTTCCCGTGCAATCAATTTGGCGCACAGGAGCCGGGCAGTGCCGCCGACATCGGCGCGTTTTGCGAAAAAAATTATGGGGTCAGTTTCCCCATGTTTGAGAAGGTTGATGTGAACGGCTCGAATGCCCATCCCTTGTTTCAGTTTCTCAAGAGCGAAGCGACTGGTGTCCTAGGTACTGAAGGCATCAAATGGAATTTCACAAAATTTCTAGTCAACCGGGAAGGTAAAGTGCAAGAGCGCTTTGCGCCAACAACACGACCGGCCGATATCGATCGAGATATTCAAGCACTACTTGACCTGTAAAGTAATAGCGCCCAAACAAGAAAAATTTAGGTAAAAATATCACCTAGACATCCCTGAAGTGATTGGGCACTGCAGGGATGCGTTATCCCTCCTCACCACGTAAATTCTTCCTTTACAAGAACATAACGTTCGATAATCGAGCAAAAAATCGCTCGTAGGTCGCACACTGCGCGCGACAAACCCACTCGCATAAAAAATCGATGGTTTTTGCTGATCTATCGCATATCCCCGCAACATCCCGAACTGAACCTTCCTGAATTTCCTGTTACCCAAAAGCTGTGGTCCACACCGACGATTATCGGATTGCTGGATCCATCGACTATTTCAAAAACAATAAGGAGACATCATCATGGATCAGGAAGGATTCAGCACACTTTGTCGCGCAACCTCGCTTGCACTACAGGTCGAGGATACTGACAAACTTTTTAGCACCGGAGAAATTGATATCGATGACGTTGCATTCGGGATATTTTTTGAGCCCGACATAGCACCTGATCGAATACTTTGCTACATCGACCTCGGCGCCATCCCTAGCGAGGGCCGAGAAAATATTTTTTCACGTCTGCTCTCACTCAACGTTATCTCGGGAACCAAGACGTCCGGCGTCTACGGCAAAGACAAAGACGCCGAGCATGCCCTCTTTGTTCAGCGCCAAGCAAAACTAAGGTCTCAACTACAGATTTCTATGAACCAAACAAATTTTGGGGTTACATAGTCCCCGTAACGATAAATATTTCCTGAGCGGCATACAACAATGCACTCGCACAAGAAAAAAATGACAACCCAAGGGGAGACAGATGATGGACCAGCAACAATATTCAGAATTATGCCGAAGTGCTTGCCTTGCCTTAGAAATATCCGATACAGAATGTTTGGCCAATGAGGGATTTTTATCAATTGGCGACATCAGAATTCAAATGATGTTTAACGATTTTTTTTCAAATGACTGCATTCTTTGTATTACCGATATTGGAGAAATTCCACCCCATCTAAAAAAAAAATATTCGAAGCTCTGTTGACGCTTAACTTTTTGACTGGCGGAAAAACGACCGGCGTGTATGCAATAGATCCAATCAGCCAACGCGCTTCTTTTGTGGTTACCCTGATCAATCCGGATAGCTTGAGTGCATCTGACCTGGCTGATTTATTACGTTGCTATGCGAGCCGCAGTTTGCAACTGCAGAAAACTCTCTTTAAGAATGGTGAGCTAAGCCTTCCGCTAGATAGCGACATCGAGGCACCTAGTTATCTCAACGAAAACTTTCATCTGGCGTGAGGAAAAAATGACACGAGCCACCACACTGCGCAGAACTTACACCAAGCGTCAAAATGATGATGATAGCGTGATGTGCAGTTCTACCAGTAGTTCCACCAGCAGCGCGTCAGAGAGCAGAAAAAGTGCCTATACTCCCGAAAAAAAATATACCAAAAATATAGTAAAAAATACAATTAATACGGAAGTTGGGAAACTCAAAAAAAATCTGAATCAGAAAAATCAACTCAAAATACAACCGGATCGGATGCTATTTCACCACCTGAACATGATGAAAAAATTATCGCATTTTTTGAAAAACTGAAAAATCATAAAGATCAAAAAACGAGCAAGAAAAGCATCGTCGAAGAATTCATACGCAGTAACGCGACCGAAGTTTTTATGCGCGATATGAATGCAATTTCCGATAAAGAAATTGATCGTCTTACAGGCAGCAAATTGAAGAAATGGGGCTCAGTGCTCGGCAGTGGCGCCCTTTCCCAAAACACTTCGTTCTTTTTAGCATCGGAACTTGCCCTGTATCTCAAGCAACCATGGCTTTTCCCTTTTGTGGCACCTTTTCTTAGCGAAGTCTTGTCTGACAAGCTCGCAGTCCTAACTCGGAGAACCACATTCACAACGAATGATGCGAAAAATCTCTTCCGAAAACAACGCCTTATTGCCCGGGCCATTGGCGACATGATTCGCCAGTGTAGCGGGCTGAAGCCCGCAGCAAAGTACAGAAGTAACAACCCCGCTTATAAAGACCAAAAACTTTCTGCATGGGACGCATTGTGGAGCGATAACGATCGATTCCTAACGGTTTCTAATCATAATATGATTAATCGCGGCTTGCCTTTCCTGTGTTTTACTGGAACTTACTTAGTCAGGGATTTCCTGTTGCAAGGAATGCTCAAAGATGCACCGGACTTGCAAAAATTCTTTTTGCGCTGGGGTTCTGGTGGCATAGCCGGAGGATCGACCGCACTTGCAAATCAAATCATTACGTCCTTTAACAAAGATGCGGAAGAGCTTGCCGGCCACAGCACAAGCTTTTGGCACGCAAAAGAAACCTACCTGAACAGCGTCAGAGCGGATATTCGAGATTGTTTAAACGAAGCAAAAGAATTAACTGACCCTACAACGAAAACTAAGTTTGAGAAATTGTTGGTAGATTTGGATAAAAAAATTCAGCGCGAAATCGAGGTGGCTGGATTAAAAAAATCTTTATTGACTACGATTCGTGGAGAAATTAAAGCATCAGCACACAGGTCGCGGCCGGAGGATAGTCTCGATCCCGATGTGCCAGGAACTCTTGCACAGTCAATACATAGCGGATTCGGTAAATTTATTTCTTTGATTTATTTCACTTACATGCTGGATCAAGCTATGAAAAGTGAAAATAATACGGATTCATTTTCTCCTTGTCCTGGGCTGAATCTTGCTTTTCTACCTTTTGCTCTGATCTTAGTGGGATGGATGTTCAAAGATGATCTTCAAGTAGTTAGTCGTACTGGTTATGCCATAGGTAAATCTATCCGAGATGTAACAACAGGACGCGCTGCATATCAGGAAAGAAACGCAAAACCGTTGGATAATGTGACGACTACTATGCCCGAGCAAATCAATGCAAACAATGGCAATGAAAATGACAACGATGCAGATAACAGGGTTGCAAGTGGTACTAAGGCTAAGTTCACCGATGAGTTACCAAAAAAAATTCTCACCGACAGGGAACGAGAAGAACATGACAGAAAAATTGAGCGCGAAAAGGAAAAACAGGCGTCTAAAACCGCATCCTACTCCAACAAAAAGCCCGCAAAGATGTCTGGGTCAGCCGACAGTTCTAGCAGCAGTGAAAAAGTGGAGGGAAGCTCATTAAGCTCAAGCCAATCGGCCTCAAGATCATCTACCAAAACTTATGATGACGATGACTCCGGCAGCAGTAAAAAAGTGGGGCATAGCTCATCGAACTCAAGCCAATCGGCCTCAAGATCATCTACCAAGACTTATGATGACGATGACTCCAGTAGCAGCTAAGAGCCCTCGACACCTAAGCGGAAACGAGAATCCTGATTAGGCAGTGACGATCCGAGGCCGGGCACAGATACCGGCTTCGGACTTCATTTCTCCAGCGCGCCGTCGATTAACTCAATCCAATGCCGTACAGGCGTATCGGTACCTGACTGCAAATGGGTCAGGCAGCCGATATTGGCTGACACAATCTCATCGGCCTGGGTCGCCTCAAGATTTTTTAGCTTGTTATCTCTCAGCTGATACGACAGCTCAGGCTGCAATACCGAGTAAGTTCCTGCCGAACCACAACACAGGTGGCTGTCAGCGCAGAGTGTCACATCAACACCAACAGCGCGCAGCACGCCCTCGACCTTGCCGCGTATCTGCTGACCGTGCTGCAACGTGCACGGCGGATGGTAGGCGACGCGTTTTTTTACTTTCACTTTGGCAGCGAGCTGCTGCTCGAACGCTGGCATGATTTCCGATAAGTCTTTCGTTAGTTCAGAAATACGTGCAGCACGCGCTGCATATGCTGGGTCATGCGCCAGCAAATGGCCATACTCTTTAACCGTCACACCACAACCTGAAGCGGTCATCACAATAGCTTCCGCGCCGGCTTCTACAGACGGCCACCACGCATCGATATTGCGCCGCATATCATCGAGTGCGCCTTCTTGATCATTCAGGTGATGACGGATCGCACCACAGCATCCAGCTTTGGGCGCAATGATCAGCTGCACCTCGAGCGCATCGAGCACACGCGCGGTTGCTGCGTTGATATTTGGTGACATCGCCGGCTGTACACAGCCGTCGAGCAACAACATTTTTCGGGCATGACTACGCGATGGCCAGACACCCGCGGGCCGCGCTTGCGGCACTTTGTTTTTCAGTGCTGCGGGCAACAAAGGTCGAACCAACTGCCCCATCTTCATTGCCGGATTGAACACGCTCTTGCGCGGCAGGATTTCTCTCAACGCTGTGCGCACCAGCTGCTGCGCCAACGGTCGCTTGACCTGTTTTTCAACGATACCTCGACCAATATCCACCAAGCGGCCATATTGGACACCTGAGGGACAAGTACTTTCGCAATTACGGCAAGTCAGGCAACGATCCAGATGCATCTGCGTTTTTTCAGTGGCCGCTTTGCCTTCGAGGACTTGCTTGATCAAATAGATACGACCACGCGGCCCATCCAACTCGTCACCCAATAATTGATAGGTCGGACAAGTAGCGGTACAAAAACCACAGTGCACACAGCTGCGCAGAATGGCATCCGCCTCCTGGCCTTCAGGGGTGTCTTTGATGAAATCTGCGAGATTGGTTTGCATTGAATGAACAGTAATCAGAAATCAGGGTACATACGGTGCGGGTTGAAAATACCCGCTGGATCGAAGCTGGCTTTCAAGCGGCGATGAATGTCGGCCACAGGTGTTTTGAGCGGTTGAAACACACCGACCGATTTATCACCGCCACGGAACAGCGTCGCATGACCACCTGCTGCTTCGGCAGCAGCACGAATGGTCGTTGCTTCGGCAGAGGTTTTAAGCCAGCGCTGCGCGCCACCCCATTCCGTCAATGTGTCACCCGGTAGCTGCAATACCGGCGTCGTGCTGGGCACAGACAAACGCCACAAGCCCTCAGTCGACTCTGCAAAGAAATCCATCTGATGCTCGCGCAACTGATCCCAGAAATTATCCGCATCAGCCAACGCTTCACCACCCATTTTGATAATGGCAGCGTCGACAGCAGCACGAGCGCCGGACAAACGAACGCTCAGCTGACCTTGATGCCAGCACGAGGCAGAGATCGGCAAAGGCTGACCACCCCAGGCATTGATTTGATGTAGGGCTTCGGCTTCCGTCATTGCAAAACGCAAGGACTGCTGCGCCACCGGTTTCGGCAAGACCTTGACGGAGACTTCAAGAATCAGCCCCAGCGTGCCGAGCGAACCGGTAAGCAAGCGAGACACATCGTAGCCAGCCACGTTTTTCATGACCTGACCGCCGAAATGCAAGACCTCGCCACGGCCATCCATCATCACCGCGCCCAATACAAAATCACGCACGGCGCCTACCGCCATACGGCGCGGGCCCGACAAGCCAGCAGCGACGATACCGCCGATGGTGGCCATGCCATCAAATCGCATGGGTTCAAAAGCCAGCATCTGATTGTGCGCCGATAGTGCCTTACCAATCTCGCGCAGATTGGTGCCGCAGCGCGCGGTGATGACGAGTTCGGTCGGATCGTAATCAACGATACCGGTATAGGCGGTGGTATCGAGCACCTCACCTTCCAGCTGCTGGCCATACCAGTCTTTGGTGCCATTGCCACGCAGCCGCAATGGCGAGCCTGAATTGCTTGACGCGACAATGCGGTCTCTTAAGCTTGTTAATACCTGTTCCATTTTTTATTCAGTCCGCATCAGAATCGTGGCAGATCAGCGAACTTCAGCTGGCCATGGCGTACATGCATCTTGCCGTACTCGGCACAGCGATGCAGGGAGGGAATCGCCTTATCGGGATTGAGCAGGAAAGCAGTGTCGAACGCACGCTTAACACCAAAAAAAGCTTCACGCTCAGCCGCAGAAAACTGCACGCACATGGAATTTATTTTTTCAATACCAACGCCGTGCTCGCCGGTGATGGTACCGCCAACCTCGACACACAATTCCAGAATCTCGGCGCCGAATTTTTCGGCACGATCAAATTCGCCCGGCTTGTTGGCATCAAACAGAATCAGTGGATGCAGATTGCCATCACCTGCATGAAACACGTTCGCACAACGCAGCTGGTATTTTTTTTCCATCTCGGCGATACCCAGCAAAACCTTCGCGAGATGCTTGCGCGGTATCGTGCCATCCATGCAGTAATAGTCTGGCGAGATACGACCTGCTGCCGGAAAGGCATTCTTACGACCCGACCAGAATTTCAGACGTTCAGCCTCGTCGCGCGAGACGGCAATGGCAGTGGCACCCGATGCCTTGAGTACCTCGGTCATGCGCGCGATTTCTTCTTCAACTTCTTCCGGTGTGCCATCTGATTCGCACAGCAGAATCGCTTCGGCGTCGGTGTCGTAACCGGCTTTGACAAAAGGCTCAACCATGCGTGAGCTGGTCTTATCCATCATCTCCAAACCGGCGGGGATAATGCCTGCAGCAATCACATCGGCCACGGCATTGCCACCTTTGACCACATCATCAAAGGACGCCATGATCACGCGCGCCAGCTGAGGTTTGGGTACAAGCTTGACGGTGACTTCAGTGGCCACGCCCAGCATGCCTTCGGAACCTATGAACGCTGCCAGCAAATCAAGACCTGGCGCATCAAGGCCGGCATTACCGAGCTCAACAACGTCACCTTCGATCGTCACCATACGCACACGCAGCACGTTATGCACCGTGAGGCCGTATTTCAGGCAATGCACGCCACCGGAATTTTCTGCAACATTGCCACCGATCGAGCAGGCGATCTGCGACGAAGGATCGGGGGCATAGTAAAGACCATGCGGTGTCGCTGCTTCGGTAATGGCGAGATTTCGAACACCGGGCTGCACCACAGCCGTACGCGCGTGAGGATCAAGTTTGACAATGCGATTCAGGCGCGCGGTAGACAACACCACGCCATCAGCAATCGGCGTCGCGCCACCCGACAAACCCGTGCCCGCACCACGTGGCACGATCTGCACATTCAGACGGTGACAGACTTTGAGGACAGCAATCACCTGCGCCTCGTTCTCAGGCAGAGTAACGATCATCGGCAGCTGGCGATAGGCTGACAAGCCATCGCACTCATAGGGACGCGTGTCTTCTTCGTTGAACAGTACGGCGTGTGCGGGCAACTGCTCGCGCAAGGCAGCAACCACCTCGCGCTGACGAGAAAGAGAAAAAGCCGCTTCAGTGGGAGCATTCATGGGAAATCCTGATAAAGCGCGTGGCAACACAGCCCGCAACCTAGAAGACGCTAGTGTAACGAAAGGCTTCCTGCGAAAGTCCCGATTTGACCGGATTTCCGCTGAAAAGCTTTGGGGTGACTGATGAAAGTTTTTAGCTTGCGGGCTAGCACCTGCAAAAGCATGGTCATGACGACAAGTGCGCGCCCTGTAGAAAAGGCGGCGGCGCGCCACATTTTGTTAAATGGCGCTCGTTCTGCGCCACTAAAAATAGCGGGAGGTTAATCAGACGCTACTGAAAGTCGCCTGGGTCCATTGGAGAAACGCAGCCACTTCCGGGCGCTCGGCGGCCTGCTTTTCGTAAACAACGTAGTAAGCGTGTGGTGGAGTAGCGGTCTGTGTATCGAAGAGGCGAACGATTTCACCACTGTCGAGCAATTCACGCGCGAAGTGTTCGCGGGTCAAACCAATGCCATGGCCGCGACGTACGGCTTCCAGCAGCAAACCAAGGTCATCAACCCGCAGCCCGGTACTGGGCTCAGACCAATCAAGACCGGCGGCCTCAAACCAAGGCTGCCAAGGCTCGAGCGCAGAACGGAGCAATGTCGCATTTTGCAAATCTTCTGGCTTGCTGATCTCACCCACCTTACTCAAATAGTCGGGGCTGGCCACCGCAAAGGTCGGCTCGGAAAATAATTTTTCGCACTGCAGGTTCGGATATTTACCCGGCCCGAAACGAACCTCAACATCGCTCTCGCCCAGCGCAAGATCATACAGCGGCACCGATAGATAAATTTCAACAGCAATATCGGGATGCGCTTCGGTAAAAGACGCCAGCTTGGGTACGAGCAAATAGCGCGCAAAAGTTGGCGGTACCGTGATTTTGATGCGCGGCTGCACTGAGGCAGCACGGCGCGGCATCGGAAAATCAGTCAGTGTGCGCAGTGCCTGACGCACGACATCGAGATAGCGCCGTCCGAATTCAGAGAGGCCGACGTTGCGTCCATCGCGCAGAAACAAGCGCTCGCCAACGAACTCTTCAAGCAAGCGAATGCGATGCGAGAGTGCCGAAGGGGTAATGCAAAGCTCTTCTGCCGCCAAGGCGAAGGAACCGTGCCGCGCTGCTGCCTCAAACGCCGACAGCGCGTGGACCGGGGGGATGCGTGTTGCCATGAGTGGGTAATCTATGTCTCAGGAAAGCTGCCAGAAAAATTACCAGCGGAAGATCTTTCCAGGATTGAAAATATTATTCGGATCGAGCGCATGCTTGATCGATCGCATCATGTCGACCGCATCTTCACCGGTTTCGTGAATCAGAAAATCTATCTTGTGCAAGCCAATGCCATGCTCACCGGTACAGGTACCGTCCATCGCAATCGCACGATGCACCATGCGTTCATTCACGCCTTCCGCGCGGGCGATATCTTCAGGATCATTCGGATCAACCAGCATCTGCACATGAAAATTTCCGTCACCGACATGACCGACAATACCGTGAATGATGCTCTCTCGTTCGCAGTCGGCTTTGGTCTCCAGCAAACACTCCGCCAGACGTGAAATCGGTACGCAGCAATCGGTCGATATCGCACGACAGCCGGGGCGTAATTGCAGTAGTGCGAAATACGCGTTGTGACGTGCCTGCCAAAGTCGGGAGCGATCTTCGGGACGCGTTGCCCATTCAAAGCCAATGGCTTGGTGTTCATCAGCGATTTGCTGCACCAACTCCGCTTGCTCTTTCACGCCATATTCGCTGCCATGAAATTCGAACAACAGCAAAGGCTTCTCAGGCAGGGTGAGCTTGTCATGCTTGTTGAAGGCGCGTACACCATTCTCATCAACGAATTCAACCCGCGCGACGGGTACACCCATTTGTATCGTCTGAATAACGGTATTGACGGCACTGGCGATATCGTTAAACGAGCAGACCGCTGCCGAGATGGCTTCGGGCTGCGGATAAATTTTCAGGGTGACTTCAGTGATGATGCCCAGCGTGCCTTCACTACCGACGAACAAACGGGTCAGGTCGTAGCCGGCCGATGATTTTTTCGCGCGCGTGCCAGTTCGAATGATCTTGCCTTCGGCGGTGACCACGGTCAGCGATAAAACGTTTTCCCGCATCGTGCCGTAACGCACCGCGTTCGTGCCCGACGCACGGGTGGCGGCCATGCCACCAATCGATGCATCCGCACCCGGATCGATAGGGAAGAACAGTCCGGTGTCCTTGATCTCGGTATTCAACTGCTTGCGCGTCACACCCGCCTGCACCGTCACGGTCAAATCTTCCGGGTTGACCGCCACAATCTGATTCATCTGCGACAGATCGATCGACAATCCGCCCTGCAGCGCCAGAATGTGCCCCTCCAGCGAGGTGCCGGTGCCATAAGCAATGATCGGAAACCGATACTGATTGCACAAACGAACCGCAGCAGCGACCTCTTCCGAGGTATGCGCAAACACCACCGCATCAGGCAGCATAGGATCGTAAGACGATTCGTCGCGGCCATGGTGCTCGCGCATCGCCATAGAGGTCGACAGACGATCGATGAAAACGGCCTTCAATTCGGCCAGCAGTGCCTCAGGCAGTTCGCGTCTGAGGGCAGAAGGTGGGGCAGGATGGTTCATGGAAGTTTCTCCGTAAGCAATCTATTGTACCCTTTGGTCGGTAATAGAACGGTCACAAATCAGCAGAAACCCGAGGTTTTGCGGCGAAAGCAGGCATTTTCCCGTATCCTGCGTCTCGACACTTTTATATTTATCTAATATGGGCAACCGACTTTCCAAAATCGCCACCCGCACCGGGGATGACGGCACCACCGGGCTGGGTGATGGCAGCCGCACCACCAAGGACGCGCTGCGCGTTCAGGCCATGGGCGATGTGGATGAATTGAATTCCCATCTGGGCCTGCTGCTCTGCGAAGACATGCCGGAAGATTTGCGGGAAGAGTTGGTGACGATCCAGCATGACCTGTTTGATCTCGGTGGCGAGTTATGCATACCGGGCTTCAGCCTCATCACCGATACCCACGTCATTCGGCTCGACACCTTGCTGGCAAAGTACAACGCCACTTTGCCCGTGCTGGCGGAATTCATCCTGCCGGCGGGATCACGCGCTGCATCGCAAGCTCATGTTTGCCGCACCGTTTGCCGGCGTGCCGAGCGGGCGATTGTCGCCCTTGGTAACACCGAGACACTGAACCCGCAGCCTCGGCAATACGTCAATCGCTTATCGGATCTGCTGTTTGTGCTTTCACGCGTGTTGAATCGTCATGCAGGTGGTACGGACGTGCTTTGGGAAAAAACACGAATACGCGAATAAGCTTTGATGAAAAACGACGCCGAAGCGTCGTTTTTTTCTCATCTTTTACAAACAAGCCATATAATTTTTCTACGAATTATTGACGACCAATCTTGGTTCAGTTTTGCCGAGACGCTGCGTGACCGATGCGGCGATACCTTCACCATCCAACCCGCATTGCGCGAGCAGTTGCTGTGCATCGCCATGGTCGATGAACTGATCCGGCAGACCGAGTTGCAACAAGGGTTTAACAATTCCTGCCGCAGCGAGCGCTTCCGCCACCGCTGAACCTGCGCCACCCATCACGCAACCTTCTTCGATGGTCACCAGCAAATCATGACTCGCAGCTAGCTCAGTCACCAGCGCTGCATCAAGCGGCTTGATGAAACGCATATTAGCGACTGTCGCATTGAGTGCTTCGCCCGCTTGCAATGCGGGCGCGACCATGGTGCCAAATGCCAGCAGCGCGACCTGCTTGCCCTTGCGACGAATCTCGCCTTTACCCAGAGGGATGTCGGTGAGTTCAGGTGCCACTGCGACGCCTGTGCCAGCACCACGCGGATAGCGCACTGCCGCCGGGCCAGCATAGCGATAAGCGGTGGTCAGCATTTGCCGACATTCGTTTTCATCGCTCGCTGCCATTACGACCATATTGGGAATGCAGCGCAGAAAAGCCATATCGTAATTACCGGCATGCGTTGCGCCATCAGCACCCACGAGTCCAGCGCGATCGAGTGCAAATGTCACATCCAGATTTTGCAAGGCAACGTCGTGAATTAATTGATCGTAACCGCGCTGCAAAAAGGTCGAATAAATCGCCAACACCGGCTTGAGTCCTTCGCAGGCCAGACCTGCGGCAAAGGTGACCGCATGCTGCTCAGCGATACCGACGTCGTAATAACGCTCCGGATATTTCTGTTCAAACTTCACCATGCCGGAACCTTCGCGCATGGCGGGCGTGATACCGATCAGCTTGTCATCGACGGCTGCCATATCCGAAAGCCAATCACCAAATACCTGCGTGTACGTCATTTTGCCGGCAGCGGCGGGCTTGATGCCTTCGGTGGGATTAAATTTGCCGGGGCCGTGGTAGAGCACGGGATCGGCCTCGGCCATCTTGTAGCCCTGGCCTTTTTTCGTGACCACATGCAAAAACTGAGGACCGTCGAGATTTTTCAGGTTTTGCAGCGTGGGTATCAGCGAATCAAGATCATGCCCGTCGATAGGGCCGATGTAATTGAGACCGAATTCTTCGAAGAGTGTTGCCGGCACCAGCATGCCTTTAGCGTGCTCTTCAAAACGTTTGGCGATTTCAAACATGGAAGGCGGCAAAACCGATTTACCCATGTTCTTGGCTGCTGCATAAAACTTGCCCGACATCAGCCGCGCGAGATAACGATTGAGCGCGCCGACGGGTGGTGAGATGGACATGTCGTTGTCATTGAGGACAACGAGCATTTTGATGTCATCGTAAATACCCGTGTTGTTCAAGGCTTCGAACACCATACCGGCCGTCATCGCGCCATCACCAATCACTGCGACTGAGTGACGGTCTTCTTTTTTGGTGCGGGCGGCGAGTGCCATACCCAACGCTGCAGAGATGGACGTTGACGAATGCGCGGTACCAAAAGTGTCGTAGGGACTTTCATCACGACGCGGAAAACCGGACAAGCCGTGCTGCTGACGCAGGGTTGGCATGCGGTCACGTCGCCCCGTGAGAATCTTGTGCGGATAGGTCTGATGGCCAACATCCCAAACTATCCTGTCTTCGGGTGTATTGAAAACATAGTGCAGCGCAATCGTCAGTTCGACCGTGCCGAGATTGGACGACAAATGGCCACCGGTCTTGGATACTGACTCCAGCAAATAGGTACGAAGCTGGTCAGCCAGCGTTTTGAGTTCAGCGCGCGAGAGGCTGCGCAGCGCGGCAGGTTCGTTTATTTTTTTTAATAAGTCCATAGTGGGTGTCTCAGGTTTTTCTATGCACGATCAGATCGGCCAGGCTCTTGAGCCGCTGTGCGCCATCCCCAAATGGCGCGAGTGCACTGTGGGCATCCTGCCGCAACTTCTCTGCCAGATCAAGCGACTCTTGGTGGCCGAGTATGGACACATAGGTAGGCTTATTATCCGCTGCATCCTTGCCTGCCGTCTTGCCCAGCGTCGCGGAGTCGGCGGTGGCATCCAGAATATCGTCCACCACCTGAAACGCCAGCCCGATCGCGGCCGCATAGGCGCGCAGTGCTTCGGTGTCGGCTGTGGTGAGTGTTTTACCGGCCATGGCGCCCAGCATGACGGAAGCCTCAAGCAAGGCACCGGTTTTGAGTCGATGCATCTGCTCCAGTTCCGCCAACGACAAAACCAACCCGACAGAGGCCAGATCAATTGCCTGCCCACCGCACATACCCAGCGACCCTGCTGCACGCGCTAGCGTTGCCAACATCGCAATCTTGCGCTCGGCATCCAGCGCGGCACCGGTCAACACCTCAAAAGCTTGCGCCTGCAATGCGTCTCCGACCAGTAGCGCTGTCGCTTCGTCGTATTGCTTGTGCACGGTTGGTTTGCCACGACGCAGATCGTCGTCATCCATGCACGGCATATCATCGTGTACGAGTGAGTACGCATGAATCATTTCAACCGCAGCCGCTGCACGCGCGACGGCATCACGCGGGGCATCAAACAATTCGCCGGCTGCAAAGGCCAGCAAGGGTCGCACGCGCTTGCCGCCATCAAGCACCGCATACTGCATAGCCTCATGCAAACGCTGCGGCGGTTGAGTTGCTGATGGGAGAAAAGAAAGCAGCATGCCCTCCATGTCAGCCTGCACAGCGGTGCGCCATGCGGCGAAATCCGAACTCATTCGTCGTCCTCTTCTTCGTCCCCGTCGTCGGTCGCGAATGGTTTGAGCATGTCGCCCTCGAGCACTTTTACCTGCTTCTCGACGCGCTCAAGTTGCGCGGCGCAATACTGAACCAGTTCTGAGCCGCGCTTGTAGGCAGCGACAGACGCTTCCAACGGCAGTTCGCCGGATTCCATTTTTGCCACCAGTTGGTCAAGTTCCGCCATCGCGGATTCAAATGATGCTGAGGCGGGTTCAGATGCAGGTTTTTTAGGCATGACACGGGTCCTGACAAGGGGAGCCTATTTTAGTGCAAGCGATTTCTTATCCGCGCAAATATCCGTACTGCGGACCCGGAAACAGCTTATATAGTTATTAAATCACTACTTTGAGTAAGCCATCGCGATTTACGATACCGCATAAAATTGTTTTTCATCCACGTCTTCCCAAGATTTCTCGCACGGGTATAATCCCGCACTCGTCCAAAAAAGTACTGTTCTCTTTCGATTGAATAAGTTTTTGCGGATTCTTTCTCTCTTAGGTTGGTGAAAATTAATTTGGGGGTGGGGATGTCCGATCTGGCCAGTCTCGCAAAACTCGCGCG
>Ga0315905_10000875_pt1 | contig 33042 bp, 25 predicted proteins | sample LakEriMetagenome_5_FD_203522 | JGI IMG/M metagenome (GOLD analysis project Ga0315905, IMG submission 203522) | Freshwater fungal communities from buoy surface, Lake Erie, Ohio, United States - Buoy 4 MA121 | ecosystem: Environmental > Aquatic > Freshwater > Lake | place: USA: Lake Erie, Ohio... | reverse complement strand
TTTTATTAAATTTAGGTTAGGATTATTTGTTATATATAAAAAATAAAAAAATAAAAAAATATTTTTATAGTAAAAAATATTTTTCAATTTAAAATTATTTTTAGAATTACATAAACATTAGTATATATTTATAATATTTAAAACTATATTATTTTAAATATTATGGTTTGTTCATTGAAAAAATATAAAATAAAATTATAAGAACTAAAGTTAAACACACCTTATTACTATTATATTTTATTTATTCAAACACTAGTGCTATGTACAAGAAATATGTAACGACAAAGAAAGATTCTAAGAAAAGATACAAACGATGCAATGAACAAAAAAAATTTCGGCATTATTCAAAACAAAAACCAAGGATCCAAGTACAATTCCAATTACAAATGCACCTGATACATCCTTTTCTAATTCTCCACGAACTCCTTCACCGCTGCATAAAATATGGTCTCCTTTTCCTAATACACCATATGTTTGTCAGTCTCAGGCTAATGCACCAACTCCCGAGAGTCCTGGTTTTTATACAGATGATTTACCTGCTCTAGAGCCAGTTAATGGTCTGTATCAGATTTTTCAATCAGAAATACTACATACTGTTTTTTATGCTGTTTCTTCAGCTACTGAAACATAACAATTTATTGAAGCAGACATAGAGCCAGTTTCTGAACCAGAACCTGAAAACTTTATGAGAAAATATTTTAATCTATGAATGATAAAAGTATACTACTACTGTTATCATTTTTTTAATTTATCATGTTAAATTATAGTTAATATAAAAGAAATATCTAGTGCGATCTTTATTGCACCAGAAGATACCACTTGCCATTACTATCTTTTTGAGGTTTGTATCTGCTATTAGGCTGATCTGTCATACGGAATGCCGCATCGAAATCTGTTTCTCCCTCGTTAATTTTGATATTATACAATTGTCCTTCGTTCATTATCCGAATATACTTTGTAGCGAGATCTCCGGATAAGATATTTTGCGTAGGATTTGTATCTACCAAATACCATCCAGAATCATCTCTGTGTGCTTTGTACCTAGGATTGGCCTTTGTATTGATTTTTTGTATAATACGCATCGCTGCATCAAGATCTGACTCTTCTCCTATGATTTTGAAGCCCTTGAATAATACCTTTTCGATCTTAACACGGAGATACTTAACAAGAGCAGGAGCTTTGTAGTTACTCATAACTAGGAGCTAGAGACTAGGAGCTAGGAGCTAAGAGCTAAGAGCTAGGGACTAGGAGCGCGTGAAACTGGCTTTGGTATGTCATAAATTAAAAAATTAATGGAACTATCATAAAAAAAAATATTCAATTTTTTTTTCCAAAAACAGATTCACCATTATAATAAATATATAAAAAACCATCTTCATTTTTCATTTCATTATAAACATTAATCATTGTAGCAGATACAGGAGGTAAAATATTATTAATAAAAATAAATATTGCTTTATCAGGAGATATTTTTATCCTTTGTCGAATAATTGCTATAAATTGTCCTATTGTCATATCACAAGGAACCAAATATTTTTTTTTATCAATATCATTTAAATTACAACCAGATGCTTTATTTACCATAATAGGAATTCTTTCTGGATATTTTTCTCTAATTTTCTTAGTTTCATTATATCTTTTATCAAAATCATTTATCATTATGAAAATATAATATAATATATATTATATTTTTTTTAATAATCCTTGAATAATTTTTTCATGTTTAACCATAGTAACAACAGAAACATCTAGAACATTACTAATATTTTTTTTCATAATTTTAATTTTTAATAATTTGCATGCAATATAAATTATAGTTGCATTAATTTTAGATGGTTTTAAATTTTTAAATTCATTATTATTATTAAGTTTATTAATAATTTTTTTAGCTTTTTTAATAACTTCCCATTCTTTATTATATAATAGATCTATTTTATAAACCATTTGTGATAAAAGATCTTCAGCAAATGTTTCTTTCAATAATTTTGAAAAATAAGGCTTATGTGCCAAAATTTGAATAATTTCATTACAACATATATTAAATTTATTTAATGATATATTAAAATAATGTATAATATCATTTTTTTGTTTAGATATATTAAATAATTTATATGTATAATAAATACAACCAGCTAAATAACCATTTAAATGTTCACCTTTAAAAATATTATTTTGTTTAACATCTTTGAACAATTCTAAAGTAGAATTAAATAAATTATCAGACATTTCAAAATGATTTATACAAATATTTTTGAGATCTAATGTAATTTTAGTAGAAATTTTTACTTCATTAAATATAGGTATATTATCATATATGTCATAATTTTCATCATATAATACTTCATCTTGATAAACATAATCATATAAAACTAAACCACAGTTCGTACATAATACTTCTCCTTTTATTTCATATACTTTATTACTATTACAACCAGATCATTTTAAATCATGATAGTTCATTTTTAATTTAAAAATACTTGATTGTCTCTAATAGAAACATTTATATTATTTTGTTCTTCTTTAACAATCTTATTTATCATATAATATAATGATGTAATAATATTATTACGTTGAATATTTGATAAATTATAATAATTAATTATACATTCTGATAATATATTGGTTTCTTGAATAATAGTTTGATTGATACTTGCATTCTGTATTAATGTATCAAATAAAACATTAATTATTTGATGTACTTCTAAAGGTAATGAATACAAACATTGTCTTCTATAATCATCAGCTTCTTCATTTATTTTAGAGGCAGTAGATAATAAAATATTATCTTTACATGTAGGACATTCTCCATATTTTGTACATTTTGCTAAACAATTAATATGATAATAATGTTTTTTTCCACAAGCGTCTACTTTTTTATCTTTCATAGGTTCAAAACATATAGGGCAATCTTCATTTGATTTAATACTATTTAGATGTATTGTACATAATAATTTATTATCATAATTATGTTTAGCCTTAAACAAACATTTATGACCGGATCTCGTTTTCTCTTCGCAATAGCAGTTCATGATCAACTAGTTTAATTGTAATGTATGTTTTGTTTAAATGTTTTAACTAATAACGACTTGTATAACATTTTCTATAACAATTGTTTCGATATGAAGAAAAATATTTATTTAAATAGTATTTAATAATAATATAATTATCAAAGTATATAACTATCAGATTAATATTGTATATAATTATTCAACAAAAATTGAAAAAGTAAAATTATTATTATCTTTCACAGGGAAATCAAAATTAAATATTTCTTTTAATATTTTTCTGTTATTACAAATTATTTTATTATATGGATTTTTATCTGGGTTTGATTGTTGTTTTGTTCTTCCTTGACTCTGACTAGTCTCGGTTATTCCCGATACTTCTAATTCGTCGGTATTGGAGAGTAAAGACATACGTTCAAAATATTCACAACCACCTTCGCAAGGATCGACACAGTAATGCCAGTAATGATTACGATCATGAGGTGCATACCAAACGAAGGAAATATATTTTTTTTCATCATCGTTTTGAGCCCAATTATTAGTAATATCCTTAATTTTATTATGATTATACCAAAAATATAAAACAAATTGTTTTGGTAATTCAAACCAATGATATATCATCACGTATAAGTATTGCCGTAAAATAACAATCCTATCGTAAAAACTACATCCCTTTACTAATTCAGTGGGAGTGTAATAATCAGTGTTATAATTAACTTTCCAAATTGTTAAAATATCTGGTTTAATATCTTTATTTACACGATTAACTTTTTTCTTAATTGTATTTTTAATATCATATGAGGTTTCTTCAGAGTTCATGTTTGATTTTTGCTGATCGTCTAGTTCTATTAATATTGCTATTGTACCTTTTATAGTAGTACCTTTCACTGTTTTCATAGTATTAAATGTAATTAAAAGATCTATTCTTTTATTGTGATTTCCTTGTCCCAAATCTTTTGGACTTGGAATAACTTTTTCGGCGTATATTTCAATATTTAGATCTGGAAATTGCTGCACAACAACGTCAAAAGTTTTTTTGAGTAACACTTTATCCCAATCTTTATCAAGATTGCCGTCTTTACTTGAACTTGAACAAGTCACGCATATTGGTATTATAGTACCTACTCTTTTATTACTTGTCTGTCTATTCTTACATATTCCACATACATCAGCTCTAGCTTTGCTATTAAAGAATTTTTTATCATTACCATCATTATCATGGCATAATTGACAAACAGCATAATTTTTAGCATTCTTCAATGATAGCGTCGGATCTCTCAAATGATGTGGATGAAATCGAAACCCCTTATCTGAAAATACTTCCATAGGAATATAATATATATATTTTTTATCATCATTATGCTCTCTGTTTGTTAATTTATTTTTCCAAGCACAAAACATATTTTCTCGTAGAACGACTCTATCCATACCTAATAATTGTTTTGGTATTGACAATAATTGTTTTTTAATAACAGCTTCTAATTGTTGTCTTATATTAGTTTCTAATTGTTTTAATTTACTATCAATATAATTTTCAAATCTAGGATGTTTAGTAATTTTATTAATAAAATTATCATCAATATTATCAATATAATTTGTTATTTGACTAGTATCTATTATAGAAGAATCTTTTATAGAATCTTTTATAGAAGAATCTTTTATTGAATTTATAATTGGTATATAATCAAGCATTACTGTATTTCGATCATCAATAAACCAATCATTTTCATTATAAATATATTCTTTTCTTTGTTTAGAATTTCTATTCATATCATACAATTCATGTTCTTGTAATTCTTTCAAAGAACCATCGTTTTTTTTCCCATGTAATTTTAGAGCTCCTGCTTGTTTTATTTGTCTATATAGAACACCAGGAAAAGTACATTTGTATTCACTTGGTATTTTAATAAATATTTTAGTTTTATCGTCTGATTCTATTTTATCATTTGGTAAAATAGAATTAGGTTTCTTTTTTGTATTATCCCACCATTTCTGGAAATCTTTATAATCTTCGTCTGTTATCATATTATTTAATAATACTATTAAATATAATTAAATAATTCTCTTTATTTATTTTTTTTATCAATAAACTAATCTTTAATATTATAAATATATTCTTTTCTTTTGAATTTCTATTACATATATTTTTAGTAATATTGTTTGTTTTATTTGTCTATATAGAACACCATAAAATGAACATTTATATTCATTTAATTTACTTTGATTTTTTTATTATTATTATCATCTATTTCTTCTAGATATCGTTTATTATTACAATTATTATTTAATAATGAATTTACTTTGATTTTATTATTATTATTATTATTATCATCTATTTCTTCTAGATATCGTTTATTATTATTATTACAATGTTTATTTAATAATGAATTTATTATTTTTTCAAAATTAGTATTAATAGTATATAATTTAATAATATTATTATTTAAATTTTCTTTTAGATAAATAATATTATCATTTATATTATCAAATGATAATTCTCGATAATTAACTTCATAATTATGTAATATATTATAAGTATTTTTAACTATATCTAAATATTGTAAGAATATATTTTCATTTGTTAAAAATATGTTTTCATTTGTAGAAGATATATTTAATATGATATTATGAATACAATTTATTTGTTTACATAATTTATTATTAAAATTTTGCATATTTGTAATATAAAATGCAATTAACGATTCCATATTTATTATATTATATAATATATTGTAGTATTTAATTTTTATATTTCTCAATTTTTTTAATAATTAAATTTTTAAAGCTAATTTGTCTAATTCTTGTTGTTCTTGTGAATGTAGCTCTCGTTGATCCATTATTTGTAATAATTCGTTATATCTATCATAATCCTTAGTTGATGGTGGAGATTTAAATCCTTGTAGTTGTTGATTGCCTTGTGGTTGTTGTTGTGCTTCTTTTTCTCGTTTTAGTTTTAGTCTTTGTTCTCTTTCTTGTAGCTGTATTGCATAGTTTAAATCTTTTTCTTCTTGTTGTTGTTGTCGTCGTAGTACTTCTTGTTGTTGTTGTTGTTGTTGTTGTTGTTGTTGTTGTTGTTGTTGTATTATCCCTTGTTGTTGTATTTGTTTAAACTCTTTATCTAATTTATTATATTTTAATTGTAGGCTATTATAATTTAATTGTAGGTTATTATAAACTGGTTGTAGTTTTAACAGCTCACCTTCATAATCTTTATTTTCTTTTGATAATTTGCTAAATGATTCTTTAACTAGTCTCACTTGTGTTAATATTTCATCTTCTAAGTTTTTTAAAGAAGCAGCGTCTTGAATTTCTATTTGTATTGGTCCTCCACCTTCTAATTCATTATCTTCTTCGTATTCATAATTACCACCTTCTAATTGATTATTACCGCCTTCAAATTCATTTTTAAGTTCTAAATATTTTAATTTGTATTTTAAATACTTTTGATAATTAGAATTAGACATTATATATATATATATATATATAATATAAAAAAAATTATAATATTTTTATTTTGTAAATATATTTTTCATTTGATTTTTTGCATTATCAAATAATATTTTTATATTATCTTTAATATCTTTTTCATATAAAGTATTATTATGATTTTTTTCATACTTTAACCATATTTTTTTTAAATTATGAGTTATTTTAAAATTTTCAAATGCAAATGTCAATGCTTCATTTTTTAATTTTAAATTTTTATTTCTTTCATTTAAATATAAAAATATATTAAGATAAAAAATTAAAAATAAAAATATATAAATAATCTTACTAAAACATTTATTCATGATTGATTAATTATATATAAATGTAAATAATCAATATAAATATATTTCAATTTTTTTGCGTATAAAAATTAAAAAATAATATAATAAATTATTATTTTTATATTGTAAATTATATATATTTATATGACAGAAATAATAAAATCATATACTACTAGACAATATCCTGCGAATGCATTATCAGATAGTGGTACATATTCTGATAATAATTTAACATATACAAGTACTATAACAAATGGTATAGATATTAGTGGAACACAATATGGTGGAGGTAATTGTATTGTTAAATATTCAAGTTATAAAACTGATACTGATAATAATTTAATTGTTCACTATAAATTTGATGATAACTCTACAAATATGTTATTAGATAGTACTAGCAATGGAAATAATTTAACTAATTATAATACTACGTTTGACAACACTAATTATAAAATAGGCAATGGTAGTGTATATTTTAATGGAAATTCTCAATATATAGAAATGCCTTCAACAATTAATCCATATACGATATGGAATAATAATGGTATATCATTTTCTATATGGTTTAATATGTCGTCAACAGCATCACCTAATTGTAGAATTATTGATTTTAGTTCTGATAATATAGGAACTACTCCTACTAATTATATTTTAATTTATAAAGATGGTACTCAAACTGATAAAATTAATATAGTTATTGTTGCTCCAAATGGAGCAAATACATATTTATCTCCAACTCTTAATAGCAATACATGGCATCATATTGTATGGACAATATCATCGTCTGGTGTTTGGGGTCTATATATAAATAATGTTTATATTAATCCTGGAATCACACAAGGTATTCCAAATGTAACATGGACTAGAAGATGGTTAGGTCGATCAAGTTCTGATTCAGATCCATATTATATTGGTAATATGGATGATTTTAGAATATATAACAAAGTAATTACTGAATCCGAAGTAAACACAATTTATAATAATATTATAAGCGGTACCCCTGTTCAATTACCTCCTTATATGACCAATTTTTCAACTACCATAAACAATATAATATATAGAGCATGTGCATATGATTATTTTCCATATACTGTTAATGGTATAATATATGATTTTTTTGCATGGCAAGCATTTGATATTAGTAATTCTAGATATGTATCACAAAGTAATTTTAATGGCGATGGTACATTGTCTATTAGTGGCGTAACATTTGGAAATGATATTAATTATAGAGGAGTTTATATTGGTATTGATATGGGACAAAAAATAAACATGAAATCATATTATATAAAAAAAGGTTTTTCTCCAAATAATACTAATAATAGAAATCCCAAAAATTGGAAAATTTATGCAACAAATAATGATGCATGTTGGAATTCAAACGGAGGATATAATTCAAAAGGAAGTTTAAATACAAGTTCTGCTTATGATTGGGTTGAAATTGATATTAGAAGTAATGAAACGACATATATAGATACAACAGTATTTACATTAAATAGTAATAATTTTTATAGATATTATGCTTTACATGTAAATGCAATAATATCTGGAGATCAAAATGGAGGATTTTTAGATATTTCAAAATGGGATATATTCGGAATACAAACATTGTCTATCCCCAAACCTTGGATAATATTTAAAAATGATCCAGCATATTATAAAAAAATTGATATATCATCATCGGAACCAAATTGGAATGGTAATTATGATACCGTTTCGCCATATTCTTATATGAACGTTTCTACATATCTATTAAATAATTTTACAGGTGAGTATATTACTATTAAATTACCACAAAAAATATACCTAAATAAATATATATTATGTTCAACTATTGATAAATTAAATAATGCTCCACAGCATTTTCGCATTTATGGTTCATTAGATGGTATTAATTGGACTCAAATAGTAGAAAGACAATTAACAACATCTTCTTATGTTAATACTTTAATACCAAATTCTACATATTCAACAGGATATTATACAGATCAAGAAACAAAATCTACAGTCGCATATGATTATTATGGTATTGTAGTTAATAAATTATTAGGTCCTTTAGACGCGTCAAATAACAAATTATCATTTAGTTTATGGAATATATATGGTACTAATGATCTAAAAGGAAAAAGTTATTTTGAATTTGGTGTTGTTAGAGATACTTCTAAAACAGTAGGTTCTTCGTTAAACGATGGTTTAATTAGAACAAATAATTCAAATATATTTATTAAATCTGGCAATGCAAATACTGCCGCTTTAACAATAGGATCTAATAATAAAATAGCTATTGGTAAAAATATAGCTAATGAAGTTTTAGACATAAGCGGCTCGCTAATTGCAAGTGAATTTAGAATAATAAATCAATCATATCCTATTATAGACAGTAGTAGTAATATTTATGTATCTGGTAATGTAGATATTTCTGGGAATTTAACTCTAAATAATGATAAATTTGTAATTAATTCTTCAAATGGTAATTTATTAATTGGCGGAACTTTAGATGTATCAAAAAATATAAATATTAACAATAACAAAACTATAATTGATTCTAGTGGAAATATTAAATCACAAGGTAATTTCGATTTATCAAATAACATTAATATAAATAATAATGTTACTATCGATACATCAGGTTCAATGATTATTAATAATACATTAGATATATCAAATAATGCTACTTTAAGAAATAATTTAGATGTTAAAGGTAATATTAAAAGTAATGCATTAACTACAAATTCAGCAATAAATAAAGTAAGTATAAGAAATACAAGTGTGGATCCATCATATAATTTTCATGTAACAGGTAATACTAGATTAGAAGGTAATTTAGACGTTGATGGAAATATAATATTAGTAGATACTATACAACAAACATCAGAACAATTTATTATAAACAATGATGGTAATTCTGTAGCTTTAATTGTTAATCAGATTGGCGCGCAACCTATTATTGATTTAAGAGACGATGATCAATCTGTATTTTATTTAGCTGACAATGGACTTTTAGGATTAGGTACTACAACGCCAAATTATACTGTGGATGTATCAGGAAGTTGTTATATACAACAAACATTAGATGTATCGGGAGATTTAATTATTGGTGGAAATACATATTTTTCTGAAAGTATACAATTAAATGATATATTAGATATATCGCAGAATTTAAATATAAATGATAAATTTTTTATAGATCCAAGTGGTAATATTGATATTTGTGGTAATGTATTAATTTACGGTTATCTGATATCAAACGGTAATAATGCAAATAGCGGAGGTTTTCAACAAGAAGGAGATGCAAATATAAATGGAAATTTAAGAGTATTATATAATATAGATATATCACAAAATTTAAGAGTATTAGATACGTTTATAATTGATACGAGTGGAAATATTAAATCAAAAGGTAAATTTGATTTATCTAATAATTTATCAAATAGTAATAAATTTAGCATAAATGATTTAGGTAATATTTATTCTAAAGAAAACATCGATATATCTAAAAATTTTAATATTAATAATGGGGTATTTTCTGCTGATGTATCCGGAAATATTATAGTGAATGGTTTTATTGATATATCCAAAAATCTATATGTAAATGGTAATAAATTTTCTATAGATCAAAATGGAAATATAAGTTCTCAAGGTAATATTGATATATCTAATAATTTTTCAATCAATAATAAATTTATAGTAGATATAGATGGTAATATTAAATCTACAGGTAATTTAGATATTTCAAATAATTTTATTATTAATGGTAATAAATTCAAAATAGATAATAGTGGAAATATAAGTTCTCAAGGTAATTTTGATATTTCTGATAATATGACAATAAATAATACAAATTTTACTGTATCAAATACAGGTAATATAAAATCTAAAGGTACAATAGATATTTCAAATAATTTTAATATCAATAATGATAATTTTAAAGTCGATAACAGTGGTAATATAGTAGCAAAAGGTAATTTTGATATTTTAACTAGTTTATCTAGTACGTTATCATTTAAAATATCTCAAATAAACACAGGTACTTATAATCAAACATTTTTTTTAAAAGAAAATGATGGAAGCGTTTTTTCATGCGGTCCTAATGTTGGTACTACATCTAATATAAATAATACAACAATGAAACCACTTTTAGGTATAAATGGATCTGGTTATATTACAGGTATAACACAAATTAGTTCTGGGCTTGGATCTTTATTTTTAAGAGGTAGTGATGGAGCAGTTTTTGGTATAGGATGGAATGATAAAGGATCTCTTGGACTTAATAATTTTACGTTTCAAACAAAAATGCAACAAGTTTTAGGTGTTAATGGTATAGGATATATAACTGGTATTTCACACATTTATAGTGGATATTATGATTCGTTATTTATAAGAGGCGATGATGGAGCTGTTTTTGGTTGCGGGTGGAATTTTAGAGGTGAATTAGGTATTAATTCTGGTGCAAGTCAAAATACATTACAACAAGTAAAAGGTGTTAATGGCAATGGTTATATTACAGGTATTACACAAGTTTCAGTAGGCGACTTATTAACATTATTTTTACGTGGTAGCGATGGTGCTGTTTTTTCTTGTGGTTATAATGGACATGGACAACTTGGTATTGGTAATACCATAGATAAATCAACATTACAACAAGTATTAGGTATAAATGGTACTGGATATATTACCGGTATTACATATATTAATGCTAGTAGGTATTCTTCTTATTTAGTACGTGGTACAGATGGAGCTGTTTTTGCATGTGGTGATAATATATATGGAAAACTTGGAATTAATAATTTAACAAGTTATCCAACATTACAACAAGTAAAAGGTGTAGATGGTATAGGTTATATTACAGGTATTACACAAGTTGCTACAGGTAAGTATTATACATTATTTTTACGTGGTAGTGATGGTGCGGTTTTCGCATGTGGTGAAAATATATATGGACAACTTGGTCTAGGAAATTTTACAAATTATATATCATTACAACAAGTTAAAGGCGAAAATGGTATAGGTTATATTACAGGTATTACATTAATATCTGCAGGAGAAAATCATTCATTATTTTTACGTGATAGCGATGGTGCTATTTTTTCTTGTGGTTGGAATGACTTTGGAAATTTAGGTATTGGTAATACTATACATCAATCAACATTACAACGAGTATTAGATGAAAATGGTAATATACTACAAACTATATTTGCAAATACAAATACAACTACATACTCCGTTTTTTTAGATAAACTAAATATTGATATCAGTGGTAATGTAAATTCTTCTGGATCTTTAGACATTTCACAAAATCTAAAAATAGGCTCTTCGTTATTAACTGTTGATTATTTAAATAAAAGAGTAGGTGTTAATAAGACAAATCCAGAATATAGTTTAGATGTAAGTGGTCAAATAGTTACTAATAAAACAATATTAGGATCTAGTTCTTATGTTGAAGTTACTGATACAAATACAATTGATACAAGCACAGCAATAATAAAAGTAAATAATACACAAATTACACCAACAAAAATAACATTAAATCAATATTTATATGCTTTTACTTCAATAACTGATACTTATACTTTTACATGTACAGAAGATATAACATGTGATATTCTTATGATAGGTGGAGGTGGCGGTGGATCGTCATATGGTGATATTGTTACAATTGGAGGAAATCCAGCTGTTATTTCATCTATAAGAAAATATCCTCCAACTCCTTTGAGTGGTACAACTGATTATAATGATACTGAAAGATCTCAAGGTTATACTATTAGACAACCATCAGGAACACCAACATATGGTACAGGTAATTACACTATATATTCTCCTGGTTGGTGGAATATGGATGTTGAAATACATAAAAATTCTAAAACTCCTATGAAAATATTTGATGGAGTTTTAAATACTGAAGGATGGTTATCTAAAGTAAGTTCAGGTAATACTGGTTTTTATTATGAAGATACTGTTGGAAATTATTATGGTAATGATTTTATTGTAAGTGATTATAAAGGAGAATGGATAAAATTAAAATTACCTGTTAGTATTTATCTTTCTTATGTAAAATTATACGGTAGTTCATTTGTTCCAAGAAATTTTAAAATATATGGTTCTAATGACGATGGTGTAACTTGGAAAGATATTATAGTTGTTACAGGTAATTCAGCATTACCTTTTCAAACAAACGACACTCATATAATAAGTGATGCAGGTGTAAAAAGAAATACAGTAGCATATAACTTGTATGCTATTGTTATAAGTGTTAGTCCAAGATTTGCATCTATAGGAGAATTAGAATTTTGGGGGTCAGAAGTAGTAACTCCTGCTTCAAATAGTATTATTACAGGTGGTGGAGGAGGCGGAGGTTCAGGTGCTCTAGTATTTATGAAATCAGCATTATTACCCATAGGTACATACACATTATATGTTGGTAATGGAGGTTCTGGTGGTGTATCTGGTACAGGTAATAAAGGAGGAGACACTAAAATTACTTTAAATGGTACAGATATTTTAGTAGCAGAAGGTGGCGGTGGTGGAGGTGGTGGAGATGGCGGTTCTGGAGGTGGTGCGAATGGATGGATAATGAATAGTAATAATAGTAACACAAATCCAGGAATTGCTAATAACCCAGGAACTAGTAAAATTGTGTATTATGGAGTAACTGGAATAAAATATGGTAATAATGGTGGTACATCTTCTGAATATGGCGGGGGAGGCGGTGGTGGTGCTGGTACTTCAGGTATTTCTGGTGATATTAGTTCTTCTAATAGGGCATATGGTGGCGATGGTCGTACTAATGCAATTATTAATAATATAACATATGATTTTGTAAATGTTTTTGGAACAAATACATATGGTATAAATAACGATAATAATAATACAAGATATTTTGCAGGTGGAGGCGGAGGGTATTATTATAATATTACACAATCTAATATTATTGAACCAGTTTTATCTATAACTCCAGTATCTATTGATACTAACTATAAATATTTAACTTTTACAAATGATGGATCCGAAAATCAAATAACATATACAATTAATTTCCCTGAAAATACAGAATGTGATATATTACTAGTTGGCGGTGGTGGTGGTGGTGGGCAACAAAATGGTGGTGGCGGGGGTGCAGGAGGTTTAGTTTTAATTCAAAATTTCCAAGCAAATGGTAATTATACTATAAAAGTAGGAAAAGGAGGCAATGGTGGTATTAGTGGTGGTGGTAATGGCGGTGTTGGTAATAATTCAACGTTTGTAAAATCCGATAATTCTGTAATTATAACAGCGAATGGCGGAGGAGGAGGTGGCGGTGGTGCAATATCCGGGTCTATAACTGCAACAAATGGTGGAAGTGGCGGTGGTGGTGGTTGGTCATCTGTAAATGGAGTACAAACACAAAAATCACAATCACAAATAGGAATAGTATCACCAGCAACATTAAATCAATTCGGAGAAGATGGTGGTCATGGTGGTGGTGATAGTAATTCTTATCCAGGTGGTGGTGGTGGCGGTGCAGGGGGTGTTGGTGTTACTTCTACAAGTAATACTACAGGACAAAACGGAGGTCAAGGTATTGATAGAGTAGGAACTTTTATTTTTAGTCAAAAGTTTTCATCATCTATTGGTCATAGTGGATGGTTTGCAGGAGGTGGTGGAAGTGGCGGCGATGGTACAAGTAGTGGATATGGAAATGGTGGTAATGGTTTATATGGTGGTGGTGGAAATGGTACTATTATTATTTCAAATAATACAAATTATGTAATTAATACAAAAAATCATTTGTCTAGTCCAGGAGAAATACTTCAAAATACTCCAAATATAACACGATGGTACACTTATAATAATGATGTATTAACTAATGTTGTTATATCAACAGATAATTGGAATGTTGAACAACCAGGGACAGCAGCGACAACTCATGATTTTACATGGGATAATAATACAAATTATTTAAGTGCATATTCAACTACAAGTACAGACCATTATGGATGCTGGGGAGTAAATTTAACAAATCAAATAAGTTATAGTTTAAATAATATTACTTATAATAAACATTACTTATTAATAAAAGACATTAATGCAATTGAATTAACTACAATAGCATTTAAAGGAAGATCTGATTCTACTAGAGATACAGGCTGGTTACCAAAACACTTTAAAATATTTGGTACTAATTTTAATAAAACAGATATTACTACTACTGATATTACAAATAATGAATGGGTAGAATTAACTGAAATAAAATATAAAACAAATCCTTATTTTGTATCTTTTCACAAAAGTCTAGTTGGTAATATAAATAGTAATACATTTACTTCTGCTAGTATTAATACAAATTTTGATATATATAATTGGACAAATACAACACAAACTTTTAATACATTTTTATTTATGGTTATAGATATTGGTGCTCAAGATACTGTTATGAATATGGATCAAATAGCATTTAGAGGTATATTTGGTAATACTAGCTCATCAACTAGTGTAAGTATTAATGGTATAAACGGGACTGGAGGAGGTGGAGGTAGTATTAGAAATTCTTCAACAACTTCAGGTGGTAACGGTGGTTCTGGTATTGCAATAATTCGTTACAAATTTACAAAAACAATTACAACTACATCATCAATAAATAATTCTGGTAAAGGTGGAGGAGGTAGTACAGGTATAGTAGGTGTAGCTAATACAGGCGGAGGTGGCGGAAGTGGCAGTAATAATCCACAACAACCTGGAGCTGCTGGAGGGTCGGGACTTATACTTTTTAAATTTAATTATCCTTATATAAAATCATATAATACTATATATAATAATGATGCAACATTTGGATATAGAAATACTAGTACAACTTTTAATCCTGCTATAGTACAATTAAATTCAGGACAAACTTTTATTAATTCATTATCACAGTATATTAATTTTAATTTTGAAAATGTTAATAAATGTAAAATGGATTCTTCAGGTAATTTAACTTTAAATGGTGATATTTTTATTTATTCAGACGGTAGAATTAAAGAAAATATAACACCTATAACTTCTGCTTTAGATAAAGTAAATGATTTATCTGGTATTACATATAATATAATTAATAAACCAAAAAAACAAATAGGTGTTATTGCTCAAGAAGTAGAAAAAGTATTACCTGAAGTAATTAAAAATGATGGAGAATTAAAAACTGTAGCTTATCCAAATATGATAGGATTACTAATAGAAGCATTAAAAGAATTAAACGATAAAGTTGATCAAACCACATAATGCGGTTAAAAATATAAAAAAAATATATATAATAAAAAATTATTATAATTTTTTATAAATTAAATATTATAATAATAATGTATATTAACTTTGATACTGGATTTGGTATTGTAAATACAAGATCTATAGATAAAATTAAAGGTAGTTCTATAGGCGATGGTTTTTTTATAGTTAATGATAATAAACAATTATTTTTACAATCCGATGATACAAAACCTGGTTTATGTATAGATGCTAATAATAATATAGGTATAGGTAAAGCACAACCGTCATATAAATTAGATATTAATGGATCAATTGTCGCAAATAGTTATAAATTACAAACTGATTTATTAACAGTTATTGATGTAAGTGGTAATATAAATTCAAATGGTAGATTAGATATATCAAAAAATTTAAATATTAATACAAACAAATTTATAATTAATTCTTCGACAGGTAACACAAGTATAAGTGGGAAATTAGATATATCTAATAATATAAATGTAAATAATAATAATTTTTTCATTAATTCAACAACTGGAGATATAACTTCAAAAGGTAATTTTGATATTTCTGGTAATTTAAATTTATTGAATAAGTTTAGCGTATCTTCTCAAGGTAATACAACTATTAAAAATACTTTAGATGTATCAAATAATGTAATCATTAGAAAAAATACAACAGTAAGTGGTATGTTAGATGTTAATAATATTTTATATGTAGACGTTTCTAATAATAAAGTAGGTATTAATACTACAATTTTAGAACCAAATTATAATTTAAATATAGAAGGTAATGCTAGAATAGAAGGACCTTTAATAGTTAATGGTTTGACAACTGTTAAAAATAATTTACAAACAAGTACAAATCAATTATTAATTACTAATTCAGGTACAGGTCCAGCTTTACAAGTAAATCAAAGTGGTTCTCAATCAGTAGTTGATTTTAAAGACGATAATGAAACAGTTTTTTTTATTAAAAACGGAGGGTATATTGGAATAGGGAAAAATAATACAGATCCAACTTATAATTGGGATGTATCGGGTAATATGAATGTTGGACAAAATTTAATATTAAAAACAGGTGTAAATATATCAGGTGAAACAATAATAAATGGTGATTTAGATTGCGGAGGAAAAATGTTTTTAACCGATGGTATGCATTTAAATGATGATAAATTTAGAATAGATTCTAGTGGAAATATTGATATATCTGGAGATGTTGTTATTTGGGGTACTTTAACAACATTTGGAGATGTAAATCAAACTGGATTATTTGATTTACCAGGTGATTTAATTATAAGTGGTAATACAAATGTTAAAGAGAATGTTGATGTCAGTCAAAATTTACGTATTAATACAAATGCATTTACTGTAAATAATAATGGTAATATTACTTCTAAAGGTAATTTTGATCTGTCTAATAATTTTACGTTAAATAATGATGCATTTATTATAGATAGTTCTAGTGGTAATATTAAAAGTATAGGTAGTTTAGATATATCTAAAAATTTAAGAATATTAAATAATAAAATTGTTTTTGATACTAGTGGAAATATAAAAGCTTCTAAAAACATTAATGTTTTAAATAATTTTACTGTTAATAATGATAAATTTATTGCAAATTCACAAAATGGCAATGTTATTTCTGCAGGTAAAATAGATTTAAGTAACAATATAACAGTTAATACGAACAAGTTTATTATTGATTCTAATGGTAATTTAAAAGCATCTGGGGATTTAGATATATCAGGAAATTTATCTATTAATACAAATAAAAGTAATATTTCTTCATTAGGTAATATTAAATCTAATGGTAAATTAGACATATCAAATAATTTTAGTTTAAATACAAATAAATTTATGATAGATAGTAATGGTAATGTAAAAGCGCAGGGTACATTAGATATATCAAAAAATTTTAAAATAAATAATGATAAATTTATTATGGATACATCTGGTAATGTTAGTTCCAAAGGTAATTTAGATATATCTGGTTATTTAAATATTAATAATAATTTTAAAATAGATTCTAGCGGTAATATTATTTCTAAAGGTACTTTTGATATTTCTAATAATTTTAGTTCAGGTAATGTATTATATATTGATACTACTAATAAAAGAATAGGTATTAATAATAGTACTCCTACATTTACTTTAGATGTGTCAGAATCAATAGCAACTACTAATGCTTATTTTGGTTCATTAAATGATTTAAATGATATGATTTTTTCTCATAAAACTAAAGCTGATAATACTAACTATGCATTAAAACAAACAAAAAATGGAAAATCTATTATTAATAGTAAAATTACTAGTGATGTTGAATTCCGTTTTAATAATGTTCCTATGCATAAATTAGATACATCGGGTAATATGACCATTCAAGGAAATCTATTTATATATTCAGATCAAAGAATAAAAAAAAACATAGAATATATAAATAATAGTTTAGATAAATTAAAACATATGAATGGTGTTATGTATAATTTAATTAAAGATCCGTCTAAAACAAGACAGACAGGAGTAATTGCACAAGACATAGAATTAGTATTACCGGAAGTAGTACATAATGATGGAGAATATAAAACAGTAGCATATCCGAACATGGTAGGATTTTTAATTGAAGTAATAAAAGATATAGATAAAAAAATAGAAATTAAAATGCAAATATAAAAAAATGCGTCAAAAATAAGAAAAAAATTATATATTATATATAATTTTTTTTAAATATTATATTATAATATGAGTCTAAATACAAATTCGTTTATTGTAACGAATGTTTTAAATGACAGTAATTTGAATGAAATAAATGGTTCAAGTATTGGAGATATTTTAATAAATTTGAATAATAATAATAATAATTTATTTTTTCAATCTGGGATTACAAACAATGGAACAGGTTTATGTATTTCATCAACTAATAATATTGGCATTGGTACAACAGATATTAAAGAAAAAATTGATATATCAGGTGGTATAATAACAGAAAATTATAAATTACCATCACTAACACAACCGATTATTGATATTAGTAGTAACATTAAAACACCAGGATATATCAATATATCAAAAGGATTAACTATCAATGATAATAAATTAATTGTTGATATATCTGGTAATACAAAAATATCTGGTAATGTTGATATTTCCAGTAATTTAAATCTTAATAATGTTTTTAGTATAAATTCAAATGCTAATATTACAACTACTGGTAAATTAGATATTTCGGGTAGTTTAAATATTAATAATAATTTTTCAATATCAAATACAGGTGATGTATTAATAAAAGGATTATTAGATGTTACTAATAAAACAATAATTAATAAAGATGTTAGTTTAAATAATGGTATTTTAGATATAGGCGTTAATCATTCATTGTATATTGATAGTTTAAATAATAGAGTAGGTATAGGTGGGTTACCCGATACATCATACAATTTACATGTCAAAGGTAATACAAAAATCAAAGGTGATTTAGTTATAAATGGCACAACGTCAATACAAGATACATCAAATAATACGGTTACTAGTTTTGACTTGACAAATAACGGTACCGGTCCTGCTGTTATCGTGAATCAACTAGGAGATCAAGCAGTTGCAACATTTAAAGATGATAATAAAACAGTATTATATATTGGAAATAATGGTTTAACAGGTGTTGGAAAAGCCGACCCTTCGTATAATTTAGATATTTCGGGTACTGCATTGGTGAAACAAAATTTAAATGTGAATAATGGTTTAACATTATTAAAAACATTAACATTATCATTTAAAATATCTGGAATAGCTAAAGGTGATAGAGTTACATATTTTATTAGAGAAGGCGACGGGGCAGTTTTTGGTGTTGGAGATAATGAAGTTTATCAAATTGTACCTCGTGGTTTTCAAGTCCCTCCAGTTCAACATAATCCATGGGTTATTCATTATAAAACAGCTATACCCAAACAAGTATTAGGTATTAATAATATTGGATTTCTTACAGGTATTACACAAGTATCATGTATGGGATTTCGTACATTATTTTTAAGAGGAAGTGACGGAGCAGTATTTGTATTAGGCAGTAATGTTTTTGCAACACATGGAGACGGACTAGAACATGAATGGCAGTTCTGGAATAAACCAGAAATATACAATGCATCGTTAAATATAAAACAAGTAAAAGGTGAGAATGGTGTCGGTTTTATTACTGGTATTACACAAATATCAACTTCTATAAGACATTCGTTATTTTTAAGAGGAAGCGATGGAGCAGTTTTTACTTGTGGTTATAATTCTTTTGGAGCTCTTGGTATTAATAATGATAGTATTGCAACATTAACACGAATAAAAGATCCAAGTGATAATAATATTACAGGTATTACGCAAATAATAGCTTCGCAATATAATTCTTTTTATGTAAGAGGGAGTGATGGAGCAGTTTTTGCTTGTGGTCATAATGGATGGGGTGCTCTTGGTATTGGAACTATTGTATCATCTAGAAAATTAGTACAAGTTAAAGGTGTTGATGGTGTCGGATTTATTACTGATATTATACAAGTAGCTGCAGGGCAGCATCATGCAATATTCTTAAAAAACGACGGAACAGTATATGGCTGTGGATATAATTCAGAAGGTGCTTACAATAAAACATCTGTTTTAGGACTTGATAATTATCAATTTCATTATACAACATTACAACAAGTAAAAGGTATTAATGGTGTTGGATTTATTGAAGGAATTACACAAATATCAACCGGAGAGTTTAATTCGTATTTTTTAAGAGGGAGTGATGGAACAGTTTTTTCTTGTGGTGCCAATAGTCATGGAGTTCTTGGTTTAAATGTTTATGATAATCAAAAAACATTACAACAAGTAAAAGGTCTTAATGGTGTCGGATATTTAACTGGTATTGTAAAAATAGATACTACAATATTTTTAAAAAATGACGGTTCAGTATATGGTTGTGGTTATAATGAATATGGTAATTTAGGTATTGGTAATTATACAACACCAATACTACCATTAAAACAAGTTGTAGACGATACGGGTAATATACCACAACTTGTATCTGCAAATACAAGCAATTATTCTGTCACTTTAAATAATCATTCTACAGTTAATAATAATTTAGATATATCAGAAGGTATTATTATCAATGATAAACTTAAAGTTGATGCAAGTGGGAATTTAGATACATCAGGGAATGTTAATGTTGCGGGTACTGTAACTGTTTATGGTAATATTTCTCAATCAGGAACATTTAATCAAGAAGGCGATATAGATGTAAGTGGAAATGCTATTCTAAAAGGTAATCTAGATATAAGTAAAAATTTAAGAGTCAATGCAGATAAATTTACGGTAGATCCTTCATCTGGTAATATTATTTCAAAAGGTACTATGGATATATCTGGTTATTTTAATGTTAATAATACTTTTAAGATTGATTCTAGTGGTAATATAAGTTCTATTGGTACTTTAGACATTTCGAAAAACTTTTCAATAAATCAAAGTAATTTAATTATTGATTCTTCTGGTAATGTAAAATCTAAAGGTCAAATTGATGTTTCGAATAATTTTATTGTAAATACAAATAAATTTATAGTTGATAGTAGTGGTAATGTACAAATACCAGGAACATTAGATGTTTCAAATAATTTAACCGTAAATAATAATAAATTTGTAGTTATTAGTACATCTGGTAACATACAATCCGCAGGAAATGTTGATATATCTAAAAACTTTTCTATTAATACAAATAAATTTATTGTTGATTTAAGTGGTAACGTTCAATCTGCTGGTACATTAGATATATCAAATAATTTAACTATTAATAATAACAAATTTATTATAGATACAAGCGGTAATGTCAAAAGTGCTGGTGATTTTGATATTTCTGGTAATTTTTCATTAAATAAAAATTCAATATTAATTGATAATTCTGGAAACATAACGGCTAATGGTAAATTATCAGGAATACAAAATTTATCTATAAATAATAATAATTTTTATATTGATTCTTCTGGTAATGCTATAGCTAAAGGTAATTTTGATTTATCTCAAAATATGTCAATTGGTACAAATATTTTCAAAACAAATATTGATAATAATTATATTGGATTAAATACATATATAGATTTATCAAATAATATTCATAAAAATATAATTGATATTAGTGGAAATATAGGAACTTCAACCGGTTTCTTCGGTGATATTAGTAATTCAATTATAATGTCTCATCGAGATTATGCGAATGAGACCCAATATTTAATAAAACAAAGTTCATCTGGTGAAATATCTATAAATAGTAAATCTTTAACAGAAACTATCGATATATGTTTTGATAATGTACCCCAATGTAAATTTAATAATGATGGAGATATGACAATAAATGGTACCATTTATACATATTCTGATATACGTATAAAAGAAAATATTAAAGTTATAGAAGATGCTTTAGAAAAAGTAAAAGGGTTACAAGGTATTAAATATAATTTAATAAACGAAGATGAAACAAAAAATAAAAAACATATAGGATTATTAGCTCAAGATGTTGAGAAAGTTATACCGGAAGCAATAGAAACAGACGGTGATATAAAAACGGTAGCGTATGGTAATTTAGTAGGATTATTAATTCAAGCTATAAAAGAATTAGATAATAAATATAAATATATGTTATTAAATAAACCAATTAATAAAAAATAATTATTTTTTGATCATTAATATTAGATTATCAATATCAGGTCTATTATATGGCGACATATTTAATAATTTTGGTATTATTTCTGTTGTATTGTTAGGTAAATATTTTTTTAAATTATTTAATATAATTCCAATACTATAAATATCAATTTTAAATATTATTTCTTCAAATATTTTTTTCATACATATTTGAAATTCTATTTTTTTATTACTTAATATAGAATTTTTATAAATAATATTATTAATAAAATCTTTAATTTGATTTTTTATTTTATCTTGATCTAAATCTAGTACTTCTTCTAGATCTATATTATATTTTTTTAAATCTTCATAATAATTATTAAAATATAATTCTATAAAATCAGTATTATTAATATATTCTATAATTTCTTTAGGTGTAACTTCAATTATATTATTATTGTTATTACATTTATTAATTTTATAGTATATATTATAAATTATTTTTGTTTCAAAAGGAAAATATATATACATAGAACCGAATACATCAATATTTTCAGAATAAAATAGTTTTTTTGTATAATTACTAAAACCAAAATCTATTAAATATAAAACATTATTAGTAATTAAAATATTGTATTCTTTTAAATCTAAATGTACAAATTTATGTTGATGTAATTTTCGTATACCTTTAAGTAATTGTATAAATTGATTTTTTAAATTATTTTTAAACATAGTTGTATTATTTGAATTTTTTAAATATTCATTCAATGATATTTCTGATTTTATCATTGTAATTTCATATATATTTAAAAAATCATATTTTTCATAATGTTTAATATTAATAATATGTTCTAGTTTATAATATTCATCTAATAATACTTTATACTCAGATACTTTAATAATTTTATATGTAAATTTATTTTCAGAATCAATATTTTTAATAATTGTGTAATTGTAATATTCAGTTTTAAAATCTTCATGATTATTAATAAATAATTTACTTATTTGTTTATTTTCATCTACAGATTCATCATATACTATTTTTGGTTTTATTATATTACTTAATGAACCATTAATTATAATACCATATGAACTGTTATTGAATGACATTTATTATTATATTTATATATTAAATTACCAAATAATACAAATTTCAATTTTATATACAAAATTGAAATTTGTATATAAAACAGCTTAAAGACATAATACTAAATATATATTAGTATATATTTAGTATATATTATTAAAAAATTGAAATTAATATATTATGATAACTTATTAATAATAATTAATAAATGATAAAAGAAACAATATTTATTAATGAAAATCATAAAGAATATGAAATATTAATAGGAAAAAATAAATTTGAAAATCAAGAACTAATTAAAAATAGTTATTTTAATGATATTTGGTTTCATTTGAATGATTATTCAAGTTGTCATATAGTTTTAAAATCTGGAGATGATAAAATTCCTAAAAAATATTTAATAAATATTGCTAAAAAATTTAAGAATTATAAAAAAGATTTACCTAAAAAATACGAGGTAATATATACAAATATTAAAAATATAAAATTAACAGATATAATAGGTACTGTTATACCTCAAAACAGTAAAATTATAAAAATTTAATTTATAGATTAAGCTTCTGTAGCTCAGTTGGATAGAGCAACCGGCTGTTAACCGGTGTGTCGCAGGTTCGAGCCCTGCCAGAAGCGTATTAAGATATATTAGAGATAATATATCTTAATAATAATTTTTTAATAAAAAAAGAAATATCTAATAAATTATTTTTTTTCTTCTAATTTTAATTTATTAGTTTTATATTCAAGTTCTTTTTGCTTTGTTTCTTCTTGCTTGATCTGTAATTGTAAATCAAGTTCTTTTTGTTTAGTTTCTTCTTGTTTAATTTGTATCTGTAATTCAAGTTCTTTTTGTTTTGTTTCTTCTTGTTTGATTTGTAATTTAATTTCTAATTCTTTTATTTTATTTTTATCATTTTTCATTTGATTTATAATAAAATTTTTAATTTCTTCATTATTTTCTTCATTATCAGAATACTCTTCTACGGAAGATTCTTCCGCATTATATTCATCAGATGAATTATTACTTTTTACATAATATATATTTTCATTATCATTTTCAGTTTTTAATTCCATAATATTATATAAATATATATAAACTATTTTTTAAATATATTTATATATATTAATATATTATGAATAGTTTTATTGATAATATTTATGTTATCAATATGGACAAAGATACAGATAGATTAAACAATATATATAAAGAATGTAATAAAAATAATATCAAATTTGAAAGATTTACAGGTATAGACGCTAGTAAATTATCAATAAAAGAAAAAAATAAATATGTAACACAATTTTGTCAAAATTTTTGTACAAATAGTATGATTGGATGTGGGATTAGTCATATTAAAATTTATGAAGATGTAATTAAAAATAATTATAATAATGTATTAATTCTAGAAGATGATGTAAATTTTATTAATAATTTTAATAAAATTTTAAATAAAGTATTAGAAGAATTACCAAAAAATTATGATATATTATATATTGGTTCAATAGGTTTAGCTAATAAACAAATATGTTATGATTTTAATTTGTTATTTAAATTAATTAGTAATAAACATGAAAAACAAAATACTAATTATAAAAATATATTTTCTCCTATTTTTCCTATAGGAGCATATGGTTATATTATAAGTAATAAAGGATGTAAAAAATTATTAAAAAATTTTAATAAAGTTAATTATCATATTGATTTTCAAATCAATTTAAATAATAAAAAATTAAATATATATGCTAGTAATATAAAATTAGTATTTCCAAATACTAATTGGAAAGATTCAAATAATGCTGACATATTATCATTTCCAAAATATCCTAATATTTTATTAAATAAATTTTATGATTGTAATAATGTTCCGTATTCTTGGATATTTAATCTATCACTTATAAAATTATTTAATATTGCTATTAAATTATGGCATATTTTATTTTTTATTTTTGGTATTATTAATTATAAATATTTAAATATTATTATTTTTCTATATTTTATTATTGATTTTGATATAAAATCTTTTATAATATTTTTATTTGCTAAGAAATTAAATACATTATATTTTAAAAAATAATTTTTTAATAAAAATATTAATTTTTATTAAAAATAGCATATTCCTGTTGGGAATTGAACCCAATCTAGAGGCTCATAAGACCTCTGTGCTGACCGTTACACTACAGGAACATTGATATATAAAACTATATCTTTTGTGTATTCCTGTTGGGAATTGAACCCAATCTAGAGGCTCATAAGACCTCTGTGCTGACCGTTACACTACAGGAACATTGATATATAAAACTATATCTTTTTTTGTTTGATATATAAAATGTATATCAAATTTTTTATTTTTTATTTTTCAAAACATAAATATAAATTCATAATATATATTATATATATATCTTTAAACCATTTAATTATAAATTAATTAAAAGATATATTATATAATTAGATAATAAATCATTATAATATATTTTTTATTTAATAAAATGATATTTAAAGTATTTGTAATATATATTAATTGGTTCTATTATATGAAATATTTTCCAAGTTCAAAACATATATTAAAAAACAACATATTATTACCAACTTTATATAATAATAAATATAAACAAATATCAATAGAGCATATTTATCCAAGATGTTATTTAAAAAAAGATCATCATAATGATTTCCATAATACTTTTATAGCTTGTAAAAGTATTAATAATATAAGATCTAATTATATGTATTCTGATATTAAAAATATTACATGGGAACATATAGGTTATAATAATTATATTTCTCATGAATATAAATTATTTAAACCTAGAGATGATGATAAAGGTATTATAGCTCGTGCGATATTATATATGATTTATAAATATAATTATAAAATATTAATGGATAAAGTTATATTATATAATTGGTGTTTAAATAACGAACCATCAATTAAAGAAGAATTTCATAATTTAAATGGTTATAAACTACAAGGTAATAATAATCCTTTTATTAGTAAATATTATGATAAAGATTATATTAATTTTTTAAGATATATTTTACAAATTTAATGATTTAAAAGAATATAATATTTTATATTATTAATAATGAAATTAGCTATAACTGGTATTATGTGTTGTGGAAAATCAACAATTGCTAATTATTTAGTTGAAAAGTATAATTATAAAAAATTTAGCTTTGCTGATGTTTTAAAAAAATTTGCAGTTGATATATTTGATATGAAAGGAAAAGATCGTAAATTATTACAAGATTTTGGAACAAAAATGAAAGAAATTGATAAATGTATTTGGATTAAAAGTTTAGATAAAAAAATAAAAGATATATCAGATAATATTGTTATTGATGATTTAAGATTTAAAGATGAGGAAAACTATTTAAGATCTATTGGATTTAAAATACTTAAATTGGACATTGATAATGATTTACAAAATAATAGATTAAAAACAACATATAATAATGATTTTAATATACATTTAGAATGTAAAAATCATGAATCAGAAAAACAAACAAATCAAATTAATTATGATTATTATTATTTAATTAATAATGAAACTGAAAAAAATATTTTTAAGTATATTGATAAATTATTAATTTAAATTTTATTTATTATTATTCTGGTGTAGATGTAGATGTATCTGATCCAATTAATCTATTAGTTTTTTTAGGACTATTAAAAATTACATAGAAACAATAAAGCCACATGAAAAATATTATTACAACAGATAATATATTTAAATAATTTTTTAAATTTTTTACAGGAACCCCCGCTATTTTTTGTTCATCGCTTGTATTTTTGTTACATTCCGAATAATAATACAAATTACCCCCTATTATTAATATTATTATTACAGAAATACCTATTAAAACTCCTGTATTCATTATATATATATATATATATATATAAAATATTTTATAAAATATTATTTTTATTTTAAAGTATATTATTTTTATTTTAAAGTATATTATTTTTATTTATTTATATATTTATTTATTATAATATATAAAATGGAAAGTAAAAAATGGCAGTGTAAAAAATGTAATTGTTGGTTTGGAGAACATATAGACATTGATTATCATATATCATCTGTACATCCAAATTTTAACGACCCCTATATTAATTCTTGGTGGAGTAAAGGACGTCCAGGATTATCTCCATATGATTAAAAAAAATTGAATTTTTTATTTATTAATATATTTATTAATATTTTCTTTTATAAAGATTTAACATATGGATAATTCACATGTCTCTAATACCGGGAATATCACAGAAATTCCAGAAATTCCAGAAATTCCAGAAATTCCAAAGATAACAGAAAAAATTATTAATGACATTAAATTAAAAGCTTATGCAAAAATAGAAGAAATAGTACTTAAACACGATGGTATTGTTCATGGTGGTTATATTAGAGATATGGCAAACAATACCACTCCAACAGACATAGATGTATGTTTTAAACTAGAAAATTCACAATACAGAGAGATAAGATATAAAAAGATAGATAATTTAATAAAAGATATAAAAGATATAAAAGAATTTGTTAGTATTATACAAGAAGAATATAGAAATGGAAAATATCATTTTAATCGTAATATTCATAAATTAATAACATTGTCAATTACAATGTTATTAGGTCATATTCCTTTTATACATGAAGGAATAAAACTAAATATTAGTATAGATATAGTTGTAATTAGACACGATGTTGATATTGAACCACCGTTTAGACATTTAGATATGTCATGTAATGCATTAATAAAAACACGGGAAGGTATAAGATTATCACGACATACAGGAGTACAAATATTAGATGAATTATCTGACGAAAATCGGATAATAATAACAGCAGAAATTATAAAATTAATTAAGAAATCTGAAGGTTATTTGATTTTTAATTACGATCCATCAAGTGTAAATGTACAAGAAGTAGCACTCAGACGATTTTTAAAAATTAGATCTAAAATAAGGTTTGTGAACTTACCATTTGGAGAACAATTATATAATAAAGACGATGGGGAATGTAAAATCCCTCATTGTAGTACAGAATATACACCATCGACAAATGTTCTATATACTGAATGTAAAATAAAAAATATTTATTGTGAAAAGTGCATGATAACATATTTAACTAAACAACATGAAATATTTCAAGAAAGAAACTACAATACAGGTAAAGAACTAGTTTGTCCGTATAGAGTAAAAATTGATTTTACCTCGTGCAAAGAAAAATTTGTAGACTTTGTAAAAAAACATATTCAATGAACTATAGTATAATTTTTTTATATATATAAATATATATAAAATATAATATAATGTCAAGTGTAAATTTAACAACTAATTTTAGTATTTTAGTACAAATAATAATTGGTTTAATTACATTTAATTCTATTTTTTTAAAGGTAAAAGATGAAGATATAATTTTAATAGAAATTTTAAAATTAGAAACTATAGTACAATTAATAGAATTGTGTTTTTATGTTGTAATATTAAAAAATATACCTGAAGAAAAAATAAATAAAATGGCTTCAATACGTTATTTTGATTGGTTTTTTACAACTCCAACTATGTTATTAACAACAGTTATATATTTTAAATATGAAGAATATAAGGAAAAGAAAATTAATAAAAAATTAACATTAAAAAATTTTATAAAAGATTGCGAAGTACAAAAAGATATAATATTTATAATGATATGTAATTTTCTTATGTTATTATTTGGTTATTTACATGAAATAAATTATATTGATAAAACAACTGGTTTTGTATTAGGGTTTTTATTTTTTTATTTATCTTTTAATAAAATTTATAAATGTTATGCAAATAAATCAAATAAAGGTAAAAATATTTTTTATATTCTTTTAATAGTTTGGAGTTTATATGGTTTTGCTTTTCTATTAAATTCAAATGAAAAAAACATATGTTATAATATATTAGATATATTTTCAAAGAATTTTTTTGGTCTTTATTTATATTATATTGCTAATAGTGTTAAAATTAGTTAAGTGAATTTAATAATATATTGATAAATAATAGTAATATGTCTGTTTCTGTCGATACACATATATCAAAGCTTGTTAAAAGTTACTAATTATAAAAAATTGAATAATTTTTTAATTGAAAGATTTATAAATAATAATGTTTCATCTCACTAGAAATTAAACTTGTTCAAAACAAATGAACAAGGACATAATAACATTGGCATTAAAATGTGAATCTGATATGAAGGCTCAAATGATAAAAATGGTTCTAAATAAAGATGGTATACAACTAGAAAATATACCAATAACTGAAATGACAGAAGAAATAATAAAAATAGCTGTAAATAAAAATGCACGCGCATTACAATTTGTACCATCAGAAAAGATGACAGATGAAATAATAAAAATAGCTGTAAATCAAAATGCAAAAACATTTATATTAGTACCAAAAAATAAGATGACAAAAGAAATAATAAAAATGGCTATAAATAAAAATGCATTTTTATTAAAGAATGTACCTGACGATCTTATAACTGAAGAAATAATAAAAATAGCTGTAAATATAAATGGATTTGTATTGCAATATGTACCAAAAGATAAGATGACAAAAGAAATAATAAAAATGGCATTAGAAAAAAATGCAAATGCCTTAATTGTAACACCAAAAGATAAGATGACAGAAGAAATAATTAAATTTGCAGTACAAAAGAATGGCCATGTGTTACAATTCATACCTGAAGATAAAATGACTGAAGAAATAATAAAAATGGCATTAGAAAAAAATGCAAATGCCTTAATTGTAACACCAAAAGATAAGATGACAGAAGAAATAATTAAATTTGCAGTACAAAAGGATGAAAGAACGTTACAATTTATACCTGAAGATAAGATGACAGAAGAAATAATTAAATTTACAGTACAAAAGGATGTAAGAGCGTTACTATTAATACCTGAAGATAAGATGACAGAAGAAATAATTAAATTTGCATTAGAGAAAAATGTAATTGCATTACAATTCATACCTAACGATAAAATGACTGAAAAAATAATTAAATTTGCAGTACAAAAGGATGTAAGAGCGTTACTATTAATACCTGAAGATAAGATGACAGAAGAAATAATTAAATTTGCATTAGAGAAAAATGTAATTGCATTACAATTCATACCTAACGATAAAATGACTGAAAAAATAATTAAATTTGCAGTACAAAAGAATGGCCATGTGTTACAATTCATACCTGAAGATAAAATGACTGAAGAAATAATAAAAATGGCATTAGAACATAGTGATATATTATCACTAGTGCCAAAAAAGAAGGTGACAGATGATATTATAAGAATAGCTGTGAAGCAAAATATAAAAGATTTAGGTTTTGCTAATCTTAACAATAATGTAATTGAAGAAATGTTTCAAGTAGCAAAAAAGAGAAAATTAAATTAAATTATATATTGTTGTTATATTATTTTATAATTCATTTAATCAAAACAAATATTTGAATAATTATAAAACAGATATAATTAATGAAGATAATTTAGAAGTAAAAATAGATAAATATTATAATGAATTAATTAAGCTAAAAGAAAATTGTAATAATATATGTCATTATATAAAAAAGTTCAAAAGATTTAAAAAATATAGAAAATTGGTGGAAATATTAATTTATATATTATTACTAATAATTAATTCAAAAATTTTATTTTGAATTAATCAAAGTTCTATAAATAAATATATTATTAATATTACACTATAAAGATGAATAAATAAAATGTGTATATTAAGTTGTTTGTTTATCAAACTATTTTAGAGCAGTATTACTTTCAAACTTTTAAAAGTTTATTCCATGTTTGAGGAGTTATTGACATATTTTCAACACTCTGATTTTAGAAAGTTGTCATAGAAGATACTTAGTAAAAAAATAGATTAAATAGTATTTTATTTCTTTTTTTTAGATACTTTTTTAGTAACTTTTATTCTTTTTGTATTTTTAGCTAATATATTATTAATTAATTCTATATCAATTTTATCCTTTTCTCTATTCATTGTTAATTTCCATTTTAATAATGTTTTTAAATTAAAAAATTGGTGTCCATCATCATTCTTTTCAAAATCATTATTATCTCTTAGAGCTTTTAATGAAAATGATTTATTTGGAAAACCATCTGTCTGTTTTTTTTGAAATGCTTCAATTGAAAAATCAAGTTCATTTTCATTTGTTAATTTATTATACTCTTTTGTAAAATCAACAAACCATCTTATTTGATTATTATAAAATTCTAATTTGCCTATGTTTTTTTTAGTTAATTGTTCTAATTTATAAAATTCATTTAGATCTAAATTTATATCCAAATCACTAATTTGTCTATATTCTCTTATACTAAAAGATCCTAAGATATAATATTTATCCTGTGATATTTTAGCTATATCGACAAATAAATATCTTAAAATTGATGATAATTTTTCATGTTTTTTTAATTTTTTATTTAAAATTATTTTTTCTATATTTTTATCCATTATATATAATTATAAATATTTTTTTTATAATTATATTAAGTTGTAGTTTAATTAAATTTATTAACTTTTTTACCAACAAGCGTTTAATAAAAGTATTTATAATTTAAATAAAAAAGGTGTATATTAAGTTATTTGTTTATTAAACTCTTCTAGAGCAGCGATACTTTCAAACTCTTTAAAGTCGTTATCTGTATAATAGTAGACTATCTTAAATATATAAATATCAGACATATCTTGATACAGCTTTGAAACGATTGAATCTTCGTCAGATTCATTTAATCCATAGTATGTATTATTCATGCATATAATATTAATAGGTTTTTTCATCATAGATAGAATATCTTTATGTGGATGATATCCAGCAATAATAAGAGTATTCGCTTTACTAATTTCTTGACGTAATTTTTCAGTAATTCCGGATGGAAAAGGTGTATTTGTGAAATAACGTATTTCTTGACCTTTGATGTTATTGAATACAAGAGGTAAAGACTCAATAAAACCCAAATTACGAGTATTATTACGCAAATTACGTAAAAAATCTATTTGCGAATCATCAGAATTAATATGACCTAAAGATGGGAATTGTGTGTTAGGTAGAGAATCAAAACACAACATAGTTTTAATATATTCTCCATTAATTTTTGTATTGATAGGTTTGATATGCGTACCTGCACCAATATAGACAGCAATAAGAGTCATAATAAACGATTAATATATATAATATGTTGTTTTCATATGTATGATTACGAGCCGAATAATAATAAATTGTTTTCATAAATATTTACGAGCCGAATATATAATATGTTGTTTTCATATGTATGATTACGTGCCGAATATATA
>Ga0315905_10000874_pt1 | contig 33097 bp, 34 predicted proteins | sample LakEriMetagenome_5_FD_203522 | JGI IMG/M metagenome (GOLD analysis project Ga0315905, IMG submission 203522) | Freshwater fungal communities from buoy surface, Lake Erie, Ohio, United States - Buoy 4 MA121 | ecosystem: Environmental > Aquatic > Freshwater > Lake | place: USA: Lake Erie, Ohio... | reverse complement strand
GCCCGGCCAAAACGGCGGCGCTGGCCTTGTCTGTATGCGGCGTGTCGGTCACGAACCTATGCCTTCCCGTTGGTGTCCAACCCTAGCGATCTTCGCCAAAGCGGTTGGCCACCAAAGCCTCAAGCGCTCGCGCAAGATCGCTGGCCTGCGTGCCGCTTGTCCGGACCTCAATAGAGGTTCCGCGCGAGGCTGCCAACATCAAAAGACCCATGATCGAGTCGCCCGAAACGGTCATCCCGTCCTTCGTCACCTCGGCCATGGCATCATGAGCCTCAACCACCTCAACAAACTTGGCCGAAGCACGGGCATGCAGCCCCTTTTCGTTAACGATTTTCAGGATGTGCCCAGTCATGCGGCGTCGCCCCCTCCCAGATCGAGGCTGTTGATATACTTGCGGCCCGCATCCATGGCCACCGCCACCGCCTCGGCCACCGGCAGGTCGCGCGACTTGGCCAGCTTGATCAGCATTGGTAGGTTGGCGCCGTATAGAATCCGCCGTCCCGCCCCCGCACAGGCCATCAACGACAGGTTTGAAGGTGAGCCGCCGAACATGTCGGTCACCAGAACCACGCCGCTGCCCGCATCCACCTCATCGGTGGCGCGGCAGATTTCGGCCTGTTTCTGGGCACGATCGTGGTCGTCCTCAATCGTGATCGCCCGGATCGCCGATTGCGGCCCGACGACATGCTCAATCGCGGCGAGATACTCCCGCGCCAGCCCACCATGTGCGACGATCACGATGCCGATCACGCGCCGATTACCCCGATTTTCCGGCCGAGGCGTCAACCGCCCGGCGTTCCAGTTCCCGATGACGTTTTGACACCGCCCAGCCCGCTTCTGCAAGGACCTTGCTCAGTTTTTCTGCAACTGCAACCGATCGATGCTGCCCGCCTGTGCAACCAAAACCAATCGACAAATGCGCTTTTCCTTCAGCCAGATGGGCCGGCAGCAACATCAACAAGAGCCCCGTGACACGATCAATAAATTCGAGAAATCGGGGGTCATTGCCGACATGGCTGGCGACTTCGAGATCGCGCCCATCCTTTTGCCGCAAAGCGGGGTCCCAATAGGGATTTCGTAAGAAGCGACAGTCGAACACCATGTCCAACCCCCGTGGCAGCCCACGCTTGTAGCTGAAGGATTGCACCGACACTGCCATGAGCGCCGTCGCACCTTTGCGGAACCAGCCATGGATCTCGGCCTTCAGATCATGCGGCGACATTTCGGTGGTGTCGATCAGATGATCGGCGCGCACCCGGATCGGCTGCAACAGATCAATCTCACGCGTAATCCCGTCGGCCGGAGTTTCATCTATGGCCAGTGGATGGCGTCGCTTGGTCTGGCTGTACCGGTTGATCAAGGTGTCCGGCGCGCAATCTAGATACAAGAGCTCCAACCCCACCCGCGGATCGCGCGTCAGCGTGTCGATCAACTCGATCAGGGCCGTCGCGTTGAAGTCGCGGTTGCGCACGTCAATGCCAAGCGCGATGGGATGGTCCAGCGTCGGCCCGTCAATCAGATGCGGCACCAAAGACAAAGGCAGGTTGTCGATCACCTCATAACCGATGTCTTCCAGCGCATGGATCGCCGTGGAACGCCCTGCCCCAGAAGGGCCGGTGACCAGAACCAGCCGGTGTTCCGGCTGTGCTGCGTCGGTCTCTTTCGTCACAGGCCAACTTCCTTTCAGGCGCGCCGTCCATGAGCCAGATAGCACATGAACGAAGCTGGAAGATGGGATGCCTCGTGGGAATAGGCAAGGGCACAGGTGATGCCACAAAGCGTGATCTTGCGTTCAGGTGGCAGGCGTTCGGTCTCACGCTGCGCCAGATCAATCACCAGCGCCACCTCGGCCTGCGGCATAGCGGGCGCGTTGAGCAGGCCGACAAAACGCGCCTCAATCAAGCCCGACAGTTGGGCAGGGGCGCGGGCAAGAAGCCGGTTGTTATGGGCCCAGATCAGGGTTTGGTCATCGCTCACCAGATCGGCACCAAGAGCCATCATCTGCAAGGCCAGTGCCGATTTTCCGGTCCCCGACGGACCAAGGATCAAAAGTCCACGGCCATGAACGGCGACGCAACTGGCGTGCAAAAGCAGGTCAGGCCCGACAGGGCCGGTCACACCGGCAGACCCACCACGAAACGGGCACCCAGCGGATCAGAGGTGGGATCAGCATTGGTGGGGCGAATGTTCTCGGCCCAGATCACCCCGCCATGGGCCTCGACAATTTGCTTCGAGATCGACAGACCAAGGCCCGAGTTGTTGCCGAAATGGGTGGCCGGTCGGTCAGAATAGAACCGCTTGAACACCTTATTCAGCGCCTGATCGGGGATGCCAGGGCCGGTATCTTCAACAACGATCAGCACCCGGTTCTCACGGCGGCGCGTCCAGACCCGCACCGCATCACCGTCCTCGCAAAACGAGATGGCATTGGAGATGAGGTTAACGAACACCTGCGCCAAACGCCCTTCGAGCCCACGGATGGCAATCGGTTCAGCCGGGAAGTCGGTGATGAACTCCACCCCTTTTTTCGCAGCCTGCTGACCAAGGAAATCACACAGGTTGGTCAAGGTCGTGACGAGATTGAACTCTTCTTCCTCTTCCTTGACCAGTTCACTGTCCAGCCGCGAGGCGTTGGAAATGTCGCTGACCAGACGGTCAAGGCGGCGAACGTCATGGTCAATCACATCCAGAAGCTTCTCGCGGTGCTCTTCTTTCTTGACCATCCGCAAGGAGCCGACGGCCGAGCGCAGCGAGGCGAGCGGGTTCTTGATCTCATGGCTGACATCGGCGGCGAACTGTTCGTTGGCATCGATCCGATCATACAGGGCGGCCACCATCCCTCGCATCGCCACAGAGAGGCGACCAATCTCATCCGGCCGGGCGGCCAAATCGGGAATGCGGATGCGGCCAGGGGTCATTTTGCGCGCGTCGCGGTCACGCCCCAACTCGGCAGCAGCGGCCAGATCTGACAACGGGTTGGCAATGGTCGACGCCAGCACAAGGCTTAGGCCGATGGACACCAAAAGCGCGATCACGAACATCTGCAGGATCTGTTCACGCTCATAGCGCACCAAAAGGTCAATTTCGCCTTCAGCTGACGCCAAAGCGACAACGCCCAAAACCGATGTACCCTGCACAACGGGCGTTGCGACCGAGAAGATCACCCCACCCTCTTCGCCCTTGCCAGTCACCGCAATGGTGTCCCCGGAAAGCGCCGGCACAAACAGACCACGCGCAAGAGATGCGCCCGTGTCGGGCTGGTTCTGGCCTTGGTCGCCGCCGATGACAGCGGACACCCCGTTCCAGATTGTATTGAGAAGGTCGGTGATGACGGTCGAGCGCGGTTGGTCCGGCGCGACGCCAGGGCGCTCTTGGCCAACCGTCTGGGCCACAAGTGCGCCACTTGGGTCAAACAAGAACACCTCAAGACCCGGACCAACCGAAACCCCGCCCAAACTGCGCGGCAGGTTGCCCTCAGCCGTTTGAAGCGCGCTGACCACACTGGCGACCAATTGCGCCTCGGTCACCAAGGCGCGTTCGCGCTGGACGACCAGACTGTCGCGGAATGGGTTCAAGAACAGGACACCCGCCACCAGAACGGTCAGGGCCAAAAGGTTGAAGACAATGATCTTGCGCGCCAGTGGCGACCGGTTCAGCGAAATCAATCCGCGCCGGGCACGCCCCTCGCTGATGGTGGGGTCAACGCCAGCTTCGGGCGATTCCCAGTCTTCACCAAGAAGAAGATCACCCTCCTTCACCGGCTTTGAACTGCTGATATCAATCTTACCGGCCACCGTCATCTTGCGGGGTCATTCTTCGTTATAGCGATAACCAATGCCATACAGCGTCTCGATCGCCGAGAACTCCTCATCGACAGAGCGCATCTTCTTGCGCAACCGCTTGATGTGGCTGTCGATCGTGCGATCATCGACATAGACCTGATCGTCATAGGCGACATCCATCAACTGATCGCGCGACTTCACGAAGCCGGGCCGCTGCGCCAAGACCTGCAGCAGCATGAATTCGGTCACGGTCAAGGACACGTCCTTGCCCTTCCACGCCACCGAATGGCGCAATGGGTCCATCCGCAGATGACCACGCTCGATGATCTTGGTCTCCTCGCTGGCGGCGACCTCGCCAGTGGCGATGGCGTCCTGACGACGCAACAGTGAGCGAATCCGCTCAACCAGCAACCGCTGGCTGAAGGGTTTCTTCACATAATCATCCGCCCCCATCCGAAGACCCAAGACCTCATCGATCTCATCGTCCTTGGAGGTGAGGAAGATCACCGGCATGGTCGATTTTTGCCGCAATCTTTGCAGCAGATCCATCCCGTCCATTCGGGGCATCTTGATGTCCAGCACCGCCATGTCTGGCATGCGCCGATTGAACGCATCGAGGGCTGATTGGCCATCATTGTAGGTTTCAACTTCGAAACCTTCAGCCTCAAGTGTCATTGAAACTGACGTCAGGATGTTCCTGTCGTCGTCCACGAGGGCGATCCTTGCCATGGTTTGGGCTTCCCTATTCTGCTCGGCCTGCCTGATTTTTGCCACACAATCCCGTTTCCGCGCCTCATAATCAACCAATATGTGCGAATCACCCCGCATATGGCCTCAATTCAACGTCGAAAAATGCCAAGGAATGACTAATTTGCCGCAGTTGTTTCCGATGGTGTCTATTGGTAGCGCTAATCCTTCAGTGGTTGCGCTAACTGTGCGATTGCGTCCTATTCCCACCAAAATCATCATGTTATAGGGCGGCCAGAGAGGCGAATACCCTCTGGAACAGGGGCGTCCCACGGCCGGCCGCCCAATCTCAGACCACCCCGCCCAACTGGCGGAAACGGGAGCTTGCAGGATGACGAATGGACGTGTGAACCCCAAGGCGACGCTTGACGCGCAAGGCATCACGGGATTGGGCAACGTCTATTACAACTATATCGAGCCTGCTTTGGTCGAGGCCGCCATCGCGCGCGGTGAGGGGCGTCTGGGCAAGGGCGGTGCCTTCCTATGCACCACCGGCCAGTTCACCGGCCGTTCGCCGAAAGACAAATTCGTAGTCCGCACGCCTTCGGTGGAAGACACAATCTGGTGGGAAAACAACGCAGCGATGACCCCTGACGCCTTTGATCGGCTGCATGCCGACATGCTGGCGCACATGAAGGGGCGCGACTATTTCGTGCAGGATCTGTTCGGCGGGGCAGATCCGGCCTATCGTCTGGATGTCCGTGTGGTGACAGAACTTGCGTGGCATGGCCTGTTCATCCGCCATATGCTGCGCCGCCCCGACTGGGCCGAGCTTGACGGCTTTACCCCCGATTGGACGATCATCAACTGCCCGACCTTCAAGGCCGCTCCAGCCCGTCACGGCTGCCGCACCGAAACGGTGATCGCGCTGAACTTTGACAAAAAGCTGATCCTGATCGGCAACACCGCCTATGCGGGCGAGAACAAGAAATCGGTGTTTACGCTGCTGAACTACCTTCTGCCCGAAAAGGGCGTGATGCCGATGCACTGCTCAGCCAACCACGCCCCGGGCAATATCGATGAAACGGCAGTGTTCTTTGGTCTGTCGGGCACCGGCAAGACCACGCTTTCGGCCGCGCCTGACCGCACCCTGATTGGCGATGACGAACACGGCTGGTCGGATCGTGGCACCTTCAATTTTGAAGGCGGCTGCTATGCCAAGACCATTAACCTGTCGGCTGAAGCCGAGCCCGAGATCTATGCCACCACCCATAAATTCGCGACTGTGGTGGAAAACATGGTCTACGACCCCGAGACGCTGGAGCTGGACTTCGCCGACAAGTCGCTGACGGAAAACACCCGCTGCGCCTATCCGTTGGACTATATCTCGAACGCGTCGGCCACAGGTTTGGGCGGCATGCCGAAGAATGTCATCATGCTGACCTGCGATGCCTATGGCGTTCTGCCGCCCATCGCCCGGCTGACCCCGGCACAGGCGATGTATCACTTCCTGTCAGGCTTCACCTCGAAAACCCCTGGCACGGAACGTGGCGTGGTAGAACCCACCCCGACCTTCTCGACATGCTTTGGCGCGCCCTTCATGCCGCGCCGTCCGGAAGTGTATGGCAAGCTTTTGCAGGAAAAGATTGCCAAGACCGGCGCCACCTGCTGGCTGGTCAACACCGGCTGGTCGGGCGGCGCGTTTGGTACGGGCCGCCGCATGCCGATCAAGGCGACGCGCGCCCTGCTGTCGGCAGCATTGGATGGCAGCCTGAACAAGGTGAAGTTCCGTAAGGATGCGAACTTTGGCTTTGATGTCCCGGTCGAAGTGCCTGGCGTTGATGCCACGCTTTTGGATCCGCGCGCGACTTGGGCTGACAAGGCCGCCTATGACGCGCAGGCAGCCAAGCTGGTCAAGATGTTCAGTGAGAACTTTGGCCAGTATCTGCCCCATATCGATGCTGATGTGAAAGCCGCCGCCATCGGCTAAGCACCCGCGCCTCGAGCGCTTCGTGCACTCCTCGCGGATCTCCCGACGAGCGCACGAAGTGCTCGAGGGGCGCGTGCAGCCCTAAAAGGCCCGCCAGATCAGATTAAGCCCAGTCAGCACCAAAAGCGCTTGGGTCCAGCGGCGAAACCGCGCCTGATCCAGTCTGTCTTGTAACCTTTGCCCCAGCAGCTGACCCACCATCGCGGGCACCACCAGCGCCGCCGAGAACCACAGGTTTGGCCCTGCCATCACCCCGGTCTGCAGATGCGCGCCAAGCAAAACCACCGCGCCAAGGAAGAACACCACCCCCTGCACCCGCACGGTTTCCACCTTATCGGCCCCGATCGACAACAGGTACACAATCAACGGCGGCCCCCAGACCCCCGACACCCCGCCGTAAAGCCCGCCAATCGCCCCCATCACCCATTCGGCCCGGTGGCGATGCTGCAGCTTCAGCGCCAGCTTGCGCCCCGACAGTTGCGCCAAGGCAAAGGCGGTGATTGGCACGCCCAACAGAATCAGGAAAAGCTCTTGCGGAATAACCCGCACGAATTGAGCTGAGATGACAATCAGCACCAGCGTCGCGATTAGGAAACGATGATACTTCGTGACGCTGTCCCGCGCCGCGCCCATCCCCTGCCGGGTGGCTTGGCTGATATTGGTCACCACGGTCGGCAGGATGAGCCCGGCCAATGCCTGCTCTGGTTCCAAAAAGGCCGAAAAGCTGGAAATCATGATCAAGGGCATAGCAAAGCCAACCGCGCCTTTGACAAAGCCCGCAAAAAGCGTGACCGCAACCGCAGCCCAAAAGGCTTCAGGCCCCAGACCAAAGATCCCCAAATCCATCGCAAGCCCCATTTTTCGGCAAAGCCATAGCGCGATGCGAGGACCGCTGCACGGCGAAAAACGGCTGCGACATTTTAGATCGGAACACCACCCCCTTGACGAAAGGATGTTGCGCTGCAGATGCAAAGCTTCTAACCCTTTCGCAACCGCAGAATCTGAAGGTACGCCATGGCCCTTGATGCCCGCACCCCCGCCCTTCTTGACGACATCCTGTCTCTGACCGGATCCGCCCTTCCCGAAGTGGAAGCGCTGTTCACGGAAGCACGCGAAAAGCTGCGTGGTCTGGTGACGGTAAATGGCAAGATCTCAAATGCGGCACTTGAGGAACATCAGTTCGCCGCCCATGCGCTGGCGTGGCTGGCCACCTACACCGAAGCCCTGCGCCAGACGCAAGCTTGGGGTCTGCGCCTGAAGGAACAGGGCAGCTTTGGCGATATGGAGGCGTTGATCGTCCAGATCGCCTTTGGCGAATACCTCACGCAGATCCGCGGCGGCATTCCGATGTCGCAGAGCGAGATGGCCCGGCCGTCTGATTTGGGTATTGTCATGCCCGCACCCAGCGCTGCCGCGTCGCGGCTGATCGCCATGGGCAACACCCATTCGGCACGGGCCGAGCTGGTGTCCTTGATGCGCGACAATCAGGGCCGTGCGACCTTTGGCGCTTCGGGTCTGGATGAAGAACTGGAAATGATCCGCGACCAGTTCCGCCGCTATGCCGAAGAAAAGGTCATCCCGTTTGCCCATGCATGGCATCTGAAAGATGAACTCATCCCGATGGAGATCATCGAAGAACTCGCCGAAATGGGCGTGTTTGGCCTGACCATTCCGGAAGAATTCGGCGGCTTTGGCCTGTCGAAGGCATCGATGGTGGTGGTGTCGGAAGAGCTTTCGCGCGGCTATATCGGCGTCGGGTCGCTGGCCACGCGTACCGAAATTGCCGCTGAGTTGATCCTCTGCGGTGGGACGACCGAGCAAAAGTCCAAATGGCTTCCACGTCTGGCCAGCGGTGAGACGCTGCCAACGGCCGTGTTCACCGAACCCAACACCGGCTCTGACCTTGGCTCGCTGCGCACCCGCGCGGTGCGGACCGAGGAGGGCTGGGAAGTCACCGGCAACAAGACATGGATCACCCATGCCGCGCGCACTCATGTGATGACGCTTCTGGCCCGTACCAACCCCGACACCACCGACTACCGTGGCCTGTCGATGTTTCTGGCCGAAAAGACCCCCGGCACTGATGAAGCCCCCTTCCCGACCCCCGGCATGACCGGCGGCGAGATCGAGGTTCTCGGTTACCGCGGCATGAAAGAATACGAGCTGGCCTTTGACGGGTTCAAAGTTTCGGAAGATAATCTTCTTGGCGGTGTTGAGGGCCAAGGCTTCAAGCAGCTGATGCAGACCTTTGAATCCGCCCGCATCCAGACCGGCGCGCGCGCCATTGGTGTGGCACAATCGGCGCTGGAAATCGGCATGAAATATGCCGAGGACCGCAAGCAGTTTGGCAAATCGCTGGTTGAATTCCCACGGATCGTGTCGAAGCTCGCCATGATGGCAGTGGAAATCATGGTCGCCCGGCAGCTGACCTATTTCAGCGCATGGCAGAAAGACAATGACAAGCGCTGCGACCTTGAAGCTGGGATGGCCAAACTTCTTGGCGCCCGCGTGGCCTGGTCCAGTGCCGACAACGCCTTGCAGATTCATGGCGGCAACGGCTTTGCACTGGAGTACCAGATCAGCCGCATCCTGTGCGACGCGCGCATCCTGAACATCTTTGAAGGGGCCGCCGAGATTCAGGCGCAGGTGATCGCGCGCCGCTTGCTCGACTAAACTTGATTGAACTGGATTTGGGGGCAGAGACGGCTATCTAAGCCTCTCTGCCCTTTCTCATTTGGACTTTTGCAATGCCCCAAACCGTCCTTCTGACCGGCATTTCCGGTTTCATCGCCAAACATGTCGCGGCCAAGCTTCTGGCGGCAGGTCATACGGTCCGCGGATCGGTGCGCCAGCTCGACCGCGCAGATGAGGTGCGGGCTGCCCTTGCCCCGGTGGTGGGGCCAGAGGCGCTGGAGCGGCTGTCCTTCGTGGCGCTGGATCTTGAGGCGGATGCAGGCTGGCAAGACGCCATGCAAGGGATAAGCGCGCTGATCCACACCGCATCGCCCTTCCCGGTGGCCCAGCCGAAAGATCCGCAGGTGCTGATCCGCCCCGCCGTTGAGGGCACCTTGCGGGCGCTTCGGGCAGCCGAGGCGGCCGGGGTGTCGCGGGTGGTGCTGACGTCCTCAACCGTGGCGGTGACCGATACGTCCAAATCCGGGCTGCAGAATGAGGCCGATTGGTGCGACCCGAAGGCGCCCGACACCTCGGCCTATGGCCAGTCAAAGACATTGGCCGAACAGGCCGCGTGGGAGTTTGCTTCGGCCAACGGGCTTCACCTCACCACGATCAACCCCGGCTTTGTGATGGGCCCGCCGCTTGACCGACATTACGGCAGTTCGATCGGGGTGATCGCACGCATCCTGCGCGGGAAAGATCCGATGGTGCCGATGCTGGATTTCCCGGTAGTCGATGTGCGCGACGTCGCCGAAATGCACCTACGTGCGCTAGAGCGCCCCGAAGTGTCTGGCATGCGGATTCTGGCGGTGGCGGGCAACATGACCATGGTCGCCATGGCGACCGAGCTTAAGCGTGCCTACCCAAAGCGCCGGATCGCCACCCGCGTCGCCCCAATGGTCGTGCTGCGGCTTTTGGCGCTCTTTGATCCGCAGATCAAAGCCATCCTGCCCGCCGTCGGTAAGTCGCACCCCATGTCCAACGCCCGCGCGCGCGAGGTTCTGGACATGCGCTTTATCTCACCCGAAGGGGCCTTGCGCGCCAGTGCCGATTGGCTTTTGGAAAAAGGCGAAGTCTAAGCCCTACCGCGCGACGGGCGCAGGGTGCCAAGACGTGGGTGAAGGTTAAGCGCCAGCCACCACGACAGCACAAAGGCCAAACCACTGGCGGCAAAAATGCCCGAAAGCGGCAAGACCAACAGCACGAGATAGGCCGCACCGGGGGTCAGAATGCCCGAGACGTCGCGGAAACTGGAATACACCGCCGCCATCTCGGCCCGCTCAGAAGGCTTCACCGACATCAGGAAGGGCAAGCCGCCTACCACGTCCAGCATGACAAGACCGAACGAGGCCAAGAACAACATGCCCAGCGCCAGCCAAGGCATTGGAGATACGACCGTGGCCAGGATGAAGAGACCCGCACAATAGGCCATCGTCCAGAGCAAAGTCCGCCGCACCGAAAACCGCCGCACGATGCCCGCCATCATCGGAGACAGCAAAAGCGTCGCGTTGCTGATCGACAGCATGACACCGCCCAGCTTGTCGCCCAGCCCACTTTCAATGCAAAAGACTGGGACATACACGACATAAACCCACCAGCCACAGCTGCGAAACACTGCAAAGAGCCATCCAATGATAAGGCGCGGCTGCTGGAAGAACCGGCCCAAATAGGCCAACGGATTGACCGCAGGCCCCTTGGCCCGGGTGATCTGCTTGCCATTGCCCAACCGCAAATACCAAAACACCGCCAGCAAAATCACGGCAAAGCCGCCCGCCACCAGAAACGGCAAGGGATCCCAGATGCTGCGCAGCCAAACCCCGGTCAGCGGCCCGACGGCCCAAGGCACAGCGGCATAGACCATCTGCTGGCCTTGGGTCTTGCCCAGATCAGCCCGCGCGACGTAGTCCAGCACATAGGCGTTCAGACAGACAAAGGTTGTCACCGTCGCCATGCCTGAAATCAAAATCGCGGCCTGCACCGACATTGGCGTGCCCATAATGAACAAAGCCATCGCGACAAGATACAGCCCACATCCCGCCGAATAGACCCAGCGACGCGGCAGCATCTGCGTTATCCGGGGCACCAAAAGGCCCCAAAACAAGGTGATGATCCCCGCCGCAAGGTAAACCGTCGACAGGTCACTCGCCGAGCCAAAGGCATCGTAAACCGCGATCGGCACCGTCGAAATCAACGTGCCACGCACCGCCGCCTCAAGCCCGGACAAAACGGCAAAATCGGTGATCTTCGGCGTGGCCGAATGCTTCAGATGCAAGGGAATATATCGTAACGCCATAATCCGACCCTAATGGCTCCAAGATCCGCATCTGCCACGCAGGCGACACAAGTCGAGTCTGTTGGCGACCTTGGCCCCGCCTGTTCAGGCCCTCTCGTTCAACATGTCGATCAATCGCATCCGCGCGGCGGGCAAGGCTTGACCGGTCAGCACAGGCTCCAGCCCCCTCAACAGAAAATGCCCCGTCAACGCAAAGCCTTGCCCCAACTCTTGCGGGCTGGCCGGCCCCTGACCCATGACCACCGCCGGCAAAGGCAACAACCGCGCCGCCCATTCGCCTGCGCCCGCCACACTCACCGCGCGGCCGGTTTTCGGGCTGACATAGGCCAGGCCTTCGCGGCTGCCGGTCACCGCACAGCGCCCGAGGTCCAGCCCAAAACCCAACTCCTCCAACAGCGCCAATTCCCAGCGCAGATACTGCGCAGGCCAATCCCCAGCCCGCTCAATGTCAGCCAAGAGCGCCATCGTGCCGCGCCAAAGCGCCGGATGCGGCGCCCGTTCCGGCAAACAGACATGAAGCATGGCACAGATCGCGTTCAACCCGGCCAAGGACAGCCGATCCGCCATCAGCGCCGCCCGCGACTGCACCGGTTCCACGGCGAAAACACCCATGTGTTCAGAAAGCCGGGCTTGCCACTGCACGGCAACCTGGCTGCCGGGCTGCAACACAGCCGCCATCCGGCGCGAAGCGCCCCCGCGCACCACGCCCGCATGACGGCCATGGGCCGCCGTGAACACCTCGATGATCGCAGCCGTTTCGCCATGCGCGCGCACGGCAATGACACAGCCTTCGTCCCGCCAATCCATGACCAGACTATCGACACGCCTAGGCAGGCTTGGCAAGCATCAGTCGCTGGAAAAGCCCTCTTCGCCAAGGAGCGCCAACCCTGAGGCATCCTCAACATCGATCACCCAAAGATCAGGGTCGCGCCCGCGCTCGCGCTGCAAAAGGGCGTCCACCTCGCGCTCATCACCCTCAGCCAGCACCCGCCACAGGCGCGCCCCGCTGGCCAGATCAAAGCCGCGCACCATGGCCTTGCCACGCCCGCCCGGCAAAACAACCTTGACCACCACCGCCCCAGCCGTCGCATCGCCCTTGGCCACCACATAGGCCGCCATCCCGGCCATCCGCAACCGTGCGAGATACGCCGCCACCCAGACCCCGGTTGCCAAACGCGCGCTCATGATTTCATCTTGGCCCAAATACTCCCGCCGGAGGCTTCAACAGCCCCGCAAGAGCAACGGCTCAAGACAGTCTCAAGCATCGCCGTCCTTGAACTCAAGCCCCATCTCGGAATAGCGCTCGGCCTCTTCTTGCCAGTTTTCCCGCACCTTCACCTGCAAGAAGAGATGCACCTTGCGATCCAAAAAGGACGAGATTTCGGCCCGGGCCGCTGTGCCGATGGATTTGATCGTCTCACCACCATTGCCCAGCACAATGCCCTTATGCCCATCGCGCGAGACATAGATGATCTGGTCGATCCGGGTCGATCCGTCGGGCTTGTCTTCCCATTTTTCGGTCTCGACGGTCAGCTGATAGGGCAGTTCTTCGTGCAGGCGCAGCGTCAGCTTTTCGCGCGTCATCTCGGCAGCGATCATCCGCATCGGCAGATCGGCAATCTGATCTTCGGGATAGAACCATGGGCCCGCAGGCACCTCGGCAGCGAGCCACGCGCGCAGATCGTCAACCCCGTACCCGCGCTCAGCCGAGATCATGAAGGTCTTGGCGAAGGGGAAGGCCTCATTCATCTTCTGGGTCAGTGCAAGCAGCACCTCAGCCTTCACCCGGTCAATCTTGTTGATCGCCAAGGCCACTGGCTTGCCGCGCGGCATCTCGTCCCGCAGACGGTCAATGATCGCCTGCGCGCCCTCGGTCAGCCCACGATGCGCTTCGATCAACAAGACCACGATATCCGCGTCCGACGCACCGCCCCAGGCTGCCTTGACCATCGAGCGGTCCAAACGGCGGCGCGGGCGGAAAATGCCGGGCGTGTCGACAAACACGATCTGGCTTTGCGCTTCAATCGCAATCCCCCGAATTCGGGCGCGAGTCGTTTGCACCTTATGCGTCACGATCGAAACCTTGGCCCCCACCATGCGGTTCAATAGCGTCGATTTCCCCGCATTCGGTTCGCCGATCAGGGCGACGAAACCGGCGCGTGTTCCAAGGTTCGTCTCAGTCATTCAATTGCTCCATCCGGGCCAAAAGCGCCCGGGCTGCGGCCTGTTCGGCGGCGCGTTTCGTGCTGGCGCGGGCGGTTTCCACCTCGCCATTGTCAAGCTTTACCTCGACGGTGAATTGTGGGGCGTGATCGGGGCCATCACGACCAAGCTCAGTATAACTGGGCACCTTCATCGCGCGGGCCTGCGCCCATTCCTGAAGGCTGGTCTTGGGATCGCGCGCATCGGTGTCGACCATGCCAACCCGCTGGCCCCAGAGCCGCAGGACCAATACCTTGGCCGCCTCGAACCCGGAATCCAGATAGACAGCGGCAATCACCGCCTCCAAAGCATCTCCCAGAAGCGCATCCTTCCGCCGTCCGCCCGACAGCATTTCGGACCGGCCAAGTTTCAGCACATCGCCCAGACCAATCTCGCGCGCCACATCGGCACAGGTTTCCTTGCGCACCAGCGCATTGAACCGCGGCGCCAATTGCCCCTCGCTCGCGTTGCCATCGGCCGACAAAAGCGCCTCGGACATCACAAGGCCCAACACCCGGTCGCCCAGAAACTCCAGCCGCTGATTGTCGGGCCGCGTCGGCGAGGAGATTGAGGAATGCGTGACAGCCCGCACCAAAAGCGCAGGCTGGCGAAACTGGTGCCCGATGCGGCCCTGAAAGGCCAAAAGATCCGCCGAAAGCCTCATTCCACCAACCTGAAGATGCGATCTTTGCGCCAAGCCCACACTGCCCAAGGCGAGCTGCCCGCTGACGAGAAGATCACCCGTGTCACACGTCCTATCACATTTTCAAGCGGGACAAAGCCCAGCCCCCCGGCAGCTTGGGCAAAGCGACTGTCAGCGGAATCGTCGCGGTTATCGCCCAGCATAAACATCTGACCCTCTGGCACGGTGAAGGGCCCGATATCATCGGCAAAGCCCCCGTCCTCGATGTTCGCGACCCGATATCTGCGCCCCTCGGGCAAGGTTTCAGACCGCAGATCCGTCTCGCAGATCGCACCGACTCCAACCACCGCATTGGAACAGCGTGGCAGGCTGCCCAGCGGGCCTTGGGCCCCAAATACCTCTTGCAAAACTCCAGCGTCCTCTTGCGCCAAGGTCTCACCATTTAGGACGATCTGACCGCCCTGCATCGCCACGACATCTCCTGCAAGGCCGATCAGTCGTTTGACATGCGCTTCACCGGTGACAGGGTGACGAAACACGACAATATCTCCGCGCGCCATGGCATCGGGCGCCAGATGGCGCACAGCGAGATAGTCCCCAGCGCTAAGAGCGGGTTTCATCGATTCGGCAGGTGCCCAATAGGGTGCCCATGCCAATCGGCTTGCCGAAAGCAGGGTCAACAGCACAAGTCCCAGCGATCCAGCAAGTTGCAGCCCCGCCAGCCCACTGTTGAAGGGCCTGTCAGCGCGCAAAAACAGCACCACCGACGAGGCCGCAAGACCAAAACCCGGCACCGCCAAAGCCAACGCCCAAATGCCGCTGTGCCCCGCATCATGCAACCGACGCACTGCAGTGGCCCACCACCAAACATAAACAAAGCCGACCAGCGGCACGACAAACCGGCTGTAGTCAGGCACCAGCCGTTCGACCAGCATGGCCACCGCAACAGCGACCAGAAGCACAACGAAAACCCGCAAGGCCTGCTTGCGGGTTGCCGTTCCATGCAGATCGAAAAGCGCCGTCAGAAGGGGCATGCCTATTCGATGGCCTTGTAATAACGGTCGCTCCGCCACGTCCAGAAATACAGCATGCGGCTGCCTGCAGATGAGAACATCACCCGATCCGCCCGACCGATCAGGAATTCTTCCGACACAAAGCCCGCGCCACCCGCAGACTGCGGATAGCGGCTGTCGGTGGAATTGTCGCGGTTGTCACCCATGAAGAAGTAATGCTTCTCGGGCACGGTAAAGATGTCAGAATTGTCCGGAAGCCCGGTGGCATCCCCGATATTCAAGATCGTATGGGTCACCCCATTCGGCAGTGTTTCGCGGAAGCGCGGCTTTTCACAAATCTCGCCCATCGAAGGGGCGTTGGCGCAGCCGGGGCGGTTGGCCATCGGGCCTTGGGGCTCGAAGATTTCCTCAAACACCCCATCCGCCACCTGCGGGGCGGCGGCCCCGTTGATATAAAGCACACCCTGCTTCATCTGAATCTGATCACCCGGCAGACCGATCAGCCGCTTGATCATGTCAGACCCGTTGACCGGGTGGCGGAACACGACCACATCGCCGCGTTCGGGGTCATTGCCCAAGATTCTACCCGAGATCGGGCAGATCCCAAACGGGCAGGAATACTGGGAATAGCCGTATGCCATCTTGTTGACGAAGATGAAGTCACCGATCAGCAAGGTTGATTTCATCGATTCCGAGGGGATCCAAAACGGCTGAAAGAACAGCGTGCGGAAGGCACCCGCGATCAACAGCGCCCAGACCACGGTCTTGATGGTCTCGCCAATACCGCCTTCGGATTTTGCCATCTTGGTCGCCTTCTTTCGTAGGGTTCGCCGTGCATCCTCGGCGCTACATGCGCGCGGGGGGACGGGGAGTCAAGTTGCAGGGGCGAAGCCCGGCAATCGGCACATTTATCCGCGCCGCGGTCGCGCCATGTCCATCCGGCGGCGCATTTCCTCGATGGCCGGGCCAAGACCCATGAACACCGCCTCTCCGATCAGGAAATGCCCGATGTTCAGTTCGAGTAGTTCGGGGATGGCGGCAATGGGGGCGACATTTTCATAAGTCAGCCCGTGCCCGGCATGCACCTCAAGGCCCAGCGCATGGGCCAGTGAAGCCCCATTGCACAGGGCTGCCAACTCAGCCTCGGCCTCATCATGGCGGCCTTCGGCATGCAGGTCGGAGTAGTGGCCGGTGTGGAGTTCGACAACCGCAGCCCCGATGCGGGCCGAAGCTTCGATCTGGCGCGGATCATGGCCAATGAACATCGACACGCGGCAACCAGCATCGCGCAAAGGGGCGATATACTGCGCCAGCCGATTTTCATCGCCCGCCACATCAAGACCACCTTCCGTCGTGCGCTCTTCGCGGCGCTCGGGCACAAGACAAACCGCATGCGGCTTGAGCCGCAAGGCAATTGCAGCCATCTCATCGGTGGCGGCGCATTCGAAATTCAATGGAATACCGATGCCTGCCATCAGCGCCTCCATATCGGCGTCGCGAATGTGGCGACGATCTTCGCGCAGATGCGCGGTGATGCCATCGGCCCCCGCAGTCTCTGCCAAAAGCGCGGCACGCAGCGGATCGGGCCAAGCCGATCCACGCGCATTGCGCACAGTGGCCACATGGTCGATGTTCACACCCAGCCGCAGCTTTTCCAAAGCCCGCTTCCTTTCTTGGTCAGATCTTGGGGTCGCCCGAATCTTTGCGGTCGCCCCGTGTGTCTAGCTTGTCGCCGTCGCGGTGCGGGCGCAAGCGCGCCGCCGCCTCGGAAATGGTCGCCTTCAGCCGGGACCGCTTTTCTTTGCGATCATCCGCCTTCGCAGCGCGGGCCTTTTGATACGCCTCGACCAGCGGGATGGTAATGTAATAGCCAATCAGGCTTAAAATGATACCCGGCCCCAAAGCCCCAATGAAGTAGGGCCAGTAGATTTCATGCCAAAACTGATAAAGCCCATCCCAGCGGGTGACATCGGCAGTGAATATTGCGGTAAAGTTGAACCAAAGGTCCACCGCTGCCTGCTCGGTTGCGCCTGAGATGTATTCCCACGACAAGGGCTTTTCTATGCCCAGCATCCAGTGGCCCAGCGTCATGGCCAGAACGGCAAAGAACGGCGTGGTGATCGGGTTGGTGTTGAACGTGGCCAGCAGCGCGGCCAAAAGGTTGCCGTTGATCGCCCGACTGGCTGCCCATGCAGCAAGGAACTGCAAGCCGGGTAAAGGCAGGAACCCCACCAAAGACCCAGCAAACACCCCGCGCGCCACCTTGTGAGGTTGGTCCGGTAGGCGGGTCATGCGGTGAATGACATAACGGGTCGCGCGGCGAAAACCGCTGCGCGGATAGATCTGCTCACGCAGCCATGCGCCCCAGCTCATGGGATCTCGGCGCTTGAAAACCAACCCGTTTCCTTCCTTGCGGGCCAACACCCGCCTTTGCCCCAGCTTAGGGCTTCCGCGTCACATCTCGATGACGGGCAACCTGTGCCACATCCGTCTCCGCTTCAAGCGCGGTCATGACCATGTGCAAATGTTCAACGTCGCGCAAGTCAACGTCAACGATCACTCGGTAAAAATCCGGTTTGCGTTCGGTGAACCGCAGATCCGAGATATTGGCCTTCTGTTCGCCGATCAAGGTGCAGACGCGGCCCAAGACCCCGGCATCGTTCGAGATCGTGATTTCAAGGCTGACCGCGTTCACCGCCTTATGACGACCTGCATGCCAGTGAAGATCAACCCAACGCGACGGTTGCTCTTCGAATTCTTCCAGCGCCGGGCAGTCGATGGCGTGGATCACCACGCCCTGCCCGCGATAGGCGATACCAACGATCCGTTCCCCCGGCAGGGGTTGGCAGCATTGGGCGCGGCGGAAGGTTTGGCTATCGTCCAGCCCGACAACCGGGCGCGCAGTCTCGACCTCTTCGGTCGTTGACTTGGACAGCTCTGGATAGAGCGTTTCGACCACCTTGCGTGCCGTCAACTCGGCCGAACCAAGGCGGGCCAAAAGCTCTACCTCATCCGGCACGCCCAGCATTTTGGCTGCCGTACGCAGCGCCTTGTCGGTGGCCTTCTTGCCGACATGCTCAAACGCCGCCCGAGCCAATTCCTGGCCCAGACGCATAAAGCGCCCCCGGTCCTCTTCACGCAAGGAGCGACGGATCGCCGCTTTGGCGCGGCCGGTGGTGACAATGTCAATCCAACTGGACTGCGGGCGTTGACCTTCGGCGGTGATGATTTCCACCGACTGACCGTTTTTCAGCCGCGTCCACAAAGGCACGCGGATGCCGTCAACCTTGGCCGACACGCAAGAGTTCCCGATGCGCGTATGGATCGAATAGGCATAATCCAAAGGCGTCGCTCCGCGCGGCAACTGCACAACATCGCCCTTGGGCGTAAAGCAGAACACCTGATCGGAATACATCTCAAGCTTCACGTGCTCGAGAAACTCGTCGTGATCCTGTTCGTCCAGCCGTTCGGTCAGACTGGCAATCCATTTGGCGGGATCAACGGCAAAGGGGTTCTTGGCGCGCACGCCCTCGCGGTAGGACCAGTGCGCGGCCACGCCAGCCTCGGCCACTTCATGCATCTCACGGGTGCGGATCTGCACCTCAACCCGCTTGCCGTCGCGGCCAGACACCGTGGTATGGATTGACCGATAGCCGTTGTTCTTGGGCTGGCTGATGTAATCCTTGAACCGCCCCGGCACGGCGCGCCAGCGCTGGTGGATAACGCCAAGGATCCGATAGCAGTCAGACATAGAATCGCAAATCACGCGAAAGCCGTAGATGTCGGACAGGCGCGAAAAGGCCAGATCCTTCTCCTGCATCTTGCGCCAGATCGAATATGGCTTTTTCGCCCGACCATAGACCGAAGCTTCAATCTGCACTTTTTCAAGTTCAGACCGAATGTCGGCGGTGATCTTGTGAACCACATCGCCCGCCTCTTTCTGCAAGGTCAAAAACCGGCGGATGATCGAGTTGCGCGCCTCGGGGTTCAGAACCTTGAAGGACAGATCCTCCAACTCCTCGCGCATCCATTGCATCCCCATGCGACCAGCCAAGGGTGCATAGATCTCCATGGTTTCGCGGGCCTTTTGCACCTGCTTTTCCGGCTTCATGCTGCGGATCGTGCGCATGTTATGCAGCCGGTCAGCCAGCTTGACCAAAATCACCCGCAGGTCTTTCGACATTGCCATGAACAGCTTGCGAAAGTTCTCAGCCTGCTGCGATTCGGTCGAGGACAGCTGCAGGTTGGTCAGCTTGGTCACGCCATCGACCAACTCGGCCACTTCGGTGCCGAACAGGCGCTCCACCTCGGAATAGGTGGATTTGGTGTCCTCAATCGTGTCGTGCAACAGGGCCGTGACGATGGTCGCATCGTCCAATTGCTGCTCGGTCAGAATGGCCGCAACGGCAACGGGGTGGGTAAAGTACGGTTCACCCGATTTGCGGAACTGCCCCTCATGCATCTGCATGCCGTAAGCATAGGCGCGGCGGATCAGATCAGCATTGGAACGGGGGTTGTAGTTTCGGACAAGGGCGATGAGGTCTTCAACGTCGATCATCACCGCCCCGCCCGGCCTTGCGGCCTTGAGTCACGCTCAGTTTTCGCCTTGGGCTTCCATCAGCATGCGCAGCATCCGCTCTTCCGACATGTCGTCGGCCATCGGGCGATCAATCTCGCCCGACATCAAAAGCGCCATCTGGTCTTCTTCCGGCTCGTCCACCTCGATCTGGGTCTGGTGCGACTCGATCATCCGCTCGCGCAGCGAACCGGCAAGCTGGGTTTCTTCTGCAATCTCGCGCAGAGCAACAACGGGGTTTTTGTCGTTGTCGCGGTCCACAGTGGGGACAGACCCGGACTGAATTTCGCGCGCCCGATGGGCGGCCAGCATCACCAGTTCAAACCGGTTGGGAACCTTGTCAACGCAATCTTCGACCGTCACGCGGGCCATGGGATGCTCCAGTAGGGCTGGGAAAATGGAAGCGCCTGTTTAGGCGTGAAACGGGGGCTTGACAAGCGTATAATCAAAAGGATGGAGCGGGGCTCAGGCGGACGACCTCGGCGCGGGCACTGGCAGGCAAAGCGGCCAGCATTTCTGCCACGCTCAGCCCCAAAACTGGATGGCGCCAGTCGGCGGCCACATCTGCAAGGGGCACCAGCACAAAAGCCCTGTCTTGCAGGCGCGGATGCGGCAAAATCAGGCGGTCTGGCGCGATCCGCGCCTGATCTTCCGGCGGCAGGGTGCGCCATCTGCTTTGCTCGGCCAGATCGGGCAGCACCGCAGCGCCCATGGCCAAAAGATCAATGTCCAGCGTGCGAGCGCCCCAGCGGGTGATGCGCCGGCGGCCAAAGCGGGCCTCAATCTGGTGCAAGGTCTGCAAGGCCTGATCCGCCGCAACCGGACGTGGCACAGTCACCACGGCCGCGGCGTTCACGTAGTCAGGACCTGCTCCGGCCGGAAAACAAGGCGTGCGATACAGCGCACTCAGCCGCAGCGCGCCGCCCAGTTCCTGCGCAAGCTGCCGCGCGGCTTCGGGCACAAGCTGATCTGGCGTCCACCGCTCGAACGGTTGATTGGCCCCCAGCGCGACCAAGAGTTGGGTTTCCGCACTATCCACCGATGAAACCCTCTCTTTAGTTAGGCTTGTCGCGACATCAGCAGCGCTGCTATCGAACCGCGTTGGCTCGATGGATCTCTACATCACGAAGACCACTGGCAGAAGTTCGATTGACGCGCAACTGATTGAGGGGACAAGGCAATGTTTTACAAGGACGAGCGGCTGGCGCTGTTCATTGACGGATCAAACCTTTACGCGGCAGCAAAGTCGCTCGGGTTCGACATCGACTATAAGCTTCTACGCCAAGAATTCTTGCGCCGCGGAAAACTGCTGCGCGCCTTCTACTACACAGCGCTTTTGGAGAATGACGACTATTCCCCGATCCGCCCGCTGGTGGACTGGCTGCATTACAACGGCTTTACCATGCGCACCAAGCCGGCCAAGGAATACACCGACAGCCAAGGCCGTCGGAAGGTGAAGGGCAACATGGACATCGAACTGACCGTCGATGCGATGGAGCTGGCCAACCGTGTTGATCACATCGTGATCTTCTCAGGCGACGGCGATTTCCGCCCGTTGGTCGAAAGCCTGCAGCGTCAGGGCGTGCGGGTTTCGGTCGTATCGACCATCCGCAGCCAGCCGCCGATGATCTCGGATGAACTGCGCCGCCAGTGCGACAACTTCATTGAACTCGACGAGCTGCGCGACGTTATCGGCCGTCCGCCGCGCGACCCGCGCCCCTTGGAGCGTGACGAGCTGCAAGTCGAAGAGAAGTGATCGGAACCCATCGGGCTTGGAAGTCCGCGGTCGCGGGATTACCTACGCCCGATGTGGTCTGAAATCTCTGCCCTTTCGGGAATGTTTCTGGCGGCCTTTCTGGCCGCCACCCCCATTCCCATGCAGTCAGAACTGGCCTTTATCGCCTTGGCGGCAAGCGGTTGGTCGATCACAGCCCTTGTGATCGTGGCCAGCCTTGGCAACATCCTTGGATCCTGTGTGACCTATGCCGCAGGCCGTGGCCTTGGCGGCCTTGGCCTTTGGCGCTGGTTTCGTCTGTCACCAAAAAAGATGGCGCGGGCCGAAACATGGTTCTCACGCTGGGGCCGCTGGTCGCTTTTGCTGTCTTGGCTGCCCGGGGGTGATCTATTGGTTCTGCTCGCCGGGACCTTGCGGATGCCGCTTTTGCCTTTCCTAGCGCTGATCACGCTGGCCAAAACGGGGCGTTATCTTGCCTTGGCAATGGCCACCAACGCCGCACTTTGACGCAATCCCCTCTGGACCAAAGGCGCGCGACACCTTAGCTCTGTAGTGCCCCCGTTCGAAGGTGACACCATGAGCCAGCCACCCCTGACCCTTTACCTTGCCGCGCCGCGTGGCTTTTGCGCGGGCGTGGACCGGGCCATCAAGATCGTTGAACTGGCGATCGAGAAATGGGGCGCTCCGGTTTATGTGCGCCACGAAATCGTGCACAATAAATTCGTGGTCGACGGGTTGCGCGCCAAGGGTGCGGTCTTTGTCGAAGAGCTGGACGAATGCCCGACGGACAGACCTGTCATCTTTTCGGCCCATGGCGTGCCCAAGGCTGTTCCAGCCGAAGCAGCCAGCCGCAATATGATTGCCGTCGATGCCACCTGCCCCCTTGTCACCAAGGTGCATAATGAGGCGGCCCGGCATTTTGAAAACGGCATCCAGATGATCATGATCGGCCACGTGGGCCACCCCGAGGTGATCGGAACCATGGGTCAGTTGCCGCCCGGTGAGGTGCTTTTGGTTGAAACCACCGAGGATGTCGCCAAGCTGAGCGTGCGGGATGAAAGAAAACTTGCCTTCATCACTCAGACGACCCTTTCGGTGGATGATACGGCCGAAATTGCCCTTGCCTTACAGGCCCGCTTTCCCAAGATCATCGCACCTGCCCATGATGATATTTGCTATGCCACCACCAACCGGCAGGCGGCGGTCAAGGCGATTGCGCCGAAAATCGACGCGCTTTTGGTGATCGGTGCGCCGAACTCATCCAACTCCAAACGGCTGGTCGAGGTCGGCAGCGCGGCGGGCTGCAGCTATAGCCAGTTGATCCAGCGGGCAACCGACATTGACTGGCGTGCGCTGGACGGCATTGGTGCGGTTGGCGTGACCGCCGGGGCCTCGGCGCCTGAGCTGTTGGTCAATGAGGTGATCGACGCGTTCAAAGCGCGCTTTGCCACCACGGTGGAGTTGGTGGAAACCGCGCAAGAGCATGTAGAATTCAAAGTGCCGCGCGTGCTGCGCAGCGCCGAAATCTGATCACGCATCGCTCATCGTTGTCTTCGACACTCTTCGCGTGGGCCACGCGAGGAGGCCCGTCGTCAGCCCATGGTTTCCAAACAATGCCGCCGGAACGCGCGCTTGAGCATGTCCAACTCGGCGCGTAACAGATCCAGCTCGGCGCGCAGGTCATCCTCCATCGCCACCCCGGTGATGATGGTGAAATGCTGCAACTTTTCGCCCGTCGCCGCATCGCGGATCAAAAAGGTCTGAACGCCTTCGCTCAGCAAATCGACCGGCACAGGCACGCGAACCAGCCATTCCCCCGCGCGCTCTGGCACGACCGAGACCGTCACCCCTGCCACTGGTTTTTCCAAATGCCGAACATCAAGCACCGGTTCTGCGGGGCTGCCCGACAGCACACCCTCCCACACACCGGCGCGAATGCGGGTTTTCGTCAGGGTCAATTCAGTCATCATCGGCCTCACAGTTCTGCACGGGGACGGCGGGAGAAGGTGACATCGCGTAAAATCACCTGATTCATTTCCGGCCCCTCAAAGATCAGGTCCACCCACAGCCGTTCGACGCGCTTTTCGTTCATCTTGGAATAGGCGAGGTCAAATTCTACCATCACCTCTTCCTCATTCAGCGGCAATTCACGCACGATCTGTTCGACGTTAGGCCCGTGCTTGATGTTCAGCCGCGCAAAAATTTCCAGCGGCTTTTCCATTTCCACGATCACATCCATCCGCAACAAATGCTTTTGCCGCAGACCGCGCGCGGCCTCTTCGGGCAGGTCCAGCACCAAGGACAGGAAGGATCCGTCGAAGCGGAACACATCCATGCGAAAGCCAAAGGGCGCGATATCGGCCTCTCGCGTGTTGCGAATCTGGCGAACCGTCAATTCACTGCGGCGGCAATCGTGAAAAATCGTGGCGCCGGGATAGACTTCGGCCTTGTTTGGCACCGACGAAAAGCCAGGGACCGGAATTGCCCCTTTCCACAGGTTGGGGCGCCAAGCCCAATCAGTCCCCATCGGTTTGCGGATGATGTTTGAACCGATGACCGGCAAGGCAAGCCTATGCTCGGCTTCGTGAATGACACGGTCGAGATTGCGGCGCAGCGCACGAGCCCGGGCACGCATGCCGCGCAGCGATTCCAGATCGGTTGAATAGGCAACGTCTCCAGCCTGCGCCCAGCGCCGCAGGGTCCGTTTGTGCAGGACCCTGTCGAAAAACTTGCTGAACACCCCAGCCATTCTAGCCCAATCTATGCCTTGTAATACTCTTGGGGCAAAATTGTTGCCCAAATTGAAACGAATCGTTTATCGCCTGAAATGATTAATGAGTTGGCGGGGTCCGGTCCACGGGAATATAGCACAGGACCTGTCAAAGCCGGTTGGCGCGTTGCAGCGATGCGATGGCACGGTCCAAAACCTCACGGCCTGGCTCGCTTGCAAGGGCGTCGTCGCCCGCAGCCCTAACGGAAACCGACACCAGCCGACCCCGAGTCCCCATGATCGCACGCCAATAGTCCGGGCCACCAAGCTCTTGCAGACGCATGACAAAGATTTCCCCGATCTCCCCCGTCGAGCGCGCCTCAAGCACATGCACAGCCGAGGCTTCGCCGCTCGCCGAAAGGGTCGCCCGGCCTTCGTCCGAGGTAAAGAAGGCCGCAAGTTCTTCGCCTCCCGCCAGCATGACACCGGCTGAGCCTGGTGCGCCCACAGAAACACTGATCAAGGCTGGCGCGACCGGACTGTTCTGCCGGCAGCGCCCGATCAGATAAATGCCACTGTTTGCGGTTTCCCGACTGGCCTTCGCGTCCATGCAGTAGCCTGTGGGCGCATCAATGGTGAATCCGCCCTGCAAAACTGGTCGCGCAGCACCGGCGCCAAAGCCTACGCCGTCAACGCAGCCCAACAGGATCAATCCACCTGCCAAAAGCGCCCATGTCGGATGTTTCAATCTCATGCCCTGCCACTGCCGCCCTGACGCAGCCGTGCAGCCGCTCTTTTCTGGTCAGGCAGGCTAATCCAGCCCGCTTTGCCACAACAAGCGGGCAGGCACGAGATTTTCAAACCGTTGCCGCCTTGCGCCGCTTGAGGCTTTGACCTTGGCCAAGGCGGCATGCAACACAGGCGTCAAAGGGAGAAAAAACATGACACGCGCCGCCACGATCTCTGCCGCATTGACCGGAAAGGCCGATCTTTACGCCGCCCTGCGCGGGCTTGCGGCACAACTGTCAGACCTGTTGCTGACCGAGGTGCTGGCCGCAGCGCCAACGCACGAGGCGGCGCGATTGCGTGGCGTGGATCAGGGGTTGCTGCGCGCCGTGATCAGGTGTGGCCAAGGTCTGCCTGCGGCGGCGATAGAACCAGCGCTGCGCCAGTATCTTACACAGGCCAAGGTATCGCCGCTTTTCCTGCCCGCCATCAGCGAAGGCCCAAGCCTTGCCCTGCTGACGCGCGGTGAGCATCCCGACATGCCCGCCTTTTCTGACCGCGCCTTTGACGCGTGGTTTGCCGCCAAGGGTGTTCCCTATGGCCTGGGCAGTTATGGCGAGAAGCGCTCAGTCTATGCCACCGACCAATTTGCCGACAGCGCCAGCCCTGAACGGCGCACCTATCATCTTGGGATTGACGTCTTTGCCCCGGCGCTGACCTCGGTTTATGCCCCGCTGCCCGGCAAGGTGGCATTTGTCACCTATAACGCCGATCCTTTGGATTATGGCCATACCCTCATTCTGGAACACGATGCGGAAGGTACGACCTTCCACACGCTCTATGGCCATCTGGCCGGAACGCTTCCGGGCCTGTGCAAGGTGGGCGATAGCGTGGCGGCGGGTCAGTTGATTGCCCATCTGGGCGACTGGCACGAAAACGGCGGTTGGGCGGCACATATCCATTTCCAGATCATGGCCGATCTGCTGGAACAGACCGACGGAAACTTCTTTGGTGTCGGCCATGAAAGCCTTTGGGACGTCTGGCAATCCATCTGCCCAGACCCCAATTTGATCTTGCGCTTGGCGCCTGAACGGTTTCGGGTCTGACGTCCGCGACAGGCGGCGCGTTCGTTTCCGCGCCATGAACGATCCGCGCAATTACCCCGGATCGAACGCACCCGCGCCCCGTTCCTGCCCGATTTTGAGGTCAATAACAGTCCATCTGCCCACTCTGCTCGCTTGGGGAAACAAATGGACCGACTGACTGAAATGGAAGCCTTTGCCACGGTTGTGGACCAAGGTGGCTTCACCGATGCCGCCAAAAAGATGGGGATTTCGAAATCTGCCGTTTCGAAACACGTCTCGGCGCTGGAGGCCCGCCTTGGGGCGCGCCTGCTGAACCGCACCACCCGCCGCGTCTCACCAACCGAGATCGGCCTTGCTTATTACGACCGCGCCCGCCGCGTTCTGAATGACGCGGGCGAGGCCGACGCGCTGGTCACCTCGATGCAATCGGCCCCTTCAGGCCTGTTGCGCGTCTCGGTGGCCACTGATTTCGGAGTAAACCTGCTGTCCCCCATTCTGGGCGACTTTCTACTGGAATACCCCGATATCACGGTCAACATGGTGCTGAACAACCGCTATGTCGAACTGATCTCGGAAGGCTTTGATCTGGCCATTCGGGTTGGCGAGTTGGAGGACAGCTCACTTCGCGCTCGCAAGCTGACCGAAACCACCCGCCGCATGATCGCCTCGCCGTCCTATTTCCAGAAATACGGTCGGCCGTTGAAGATCGACGATCTGAACGATCACAAGCTGCTGCATTACTCCAATCAGGCCAATGGCAACGTCTGGAAGCTGACCGCCCCTTCAGGCGAAAAGCGTCAGGTCCGCACGGCTGGCTGGCTGACGGTGAATGACGGGCAATCGCTGTTGAACGCCGCCGTATCCGGCCTTGGCATCGCCTATCTGCCCTCGTTCCTTTTTGCCGATGCGATGAAAGAAGGTCTGGTGGAAGAGGCCATTCCGGGCCTTCCCGTCGAAACCCTTGGCATCTATGCGGTTTATCCGCCGGGCCGCTTCACCCAGCCCAAAGTGCGCGCGTTCATCGACTTTCTGGCGCGTCGCTACATCGACAAGGGCCCGGATCAGTGGTGAAAGCCTAAATCCGCCCCACAAAGGCGCCATTCTTAACGCTCAAGCAGTTCGGTCGAGGTCACCATGACCTCGACCCGTCTGTTTTGGCGCCGACCTTCTTCGGTCAGGTTGGTGGCACGGGGGGACAGCGGGCCGATTCCCTCTGCCTGCACCTGATCGGAACCAACCGCTTGGATCGACAACAAAGCCTGCCGCACACTTTCAGCGCGCAACCGCGACAGTTGGAGGTTTGCCTCAAATCCCCCCGATGCATCGGTATGCCCGACAAGCATAACCTTTCGGCGCGGATCAGCAGCCAGCCAGCCAGCAAGTTGCACCACCGAGTCATATTGCCCGGTTGAAAGACTGGATGAGCCGGGATCAAAGACAAGATCGGCCATCACCATCGACAGGCCGGACTCAAGACCTGCCACCAGCGCAGGCGCGACCGTCGTCGCCGCCGACTGATCAATATCAGCCGCAAGCTTGGGTGGATCAGCCACAACAAGCGGCGTCGCAACCTCTGGCGGCGTCAGCCCGCTTGCGTCGCGTGCCATGCGGGTGACTTGCACGAACCCGATCTGACCCGCGCGGCTCACCAACACAGCCAAGTCCTCTACCGCGCCGCGCCGGGCGGACAGGTATCGAAAATCGCTAAGATTCACATGCATGTCGGGCTCGGCCAGCACATCAAGGCCATAGCGAAAATCAAACCCGCCACAAACCTCAGTCTCGCAGTCAAAGATCACCTCAAAGCCCGCAGTGGCCAATTGCTCTTGCAGGATCTGCATCAATTCCAGCGTCGAGCCATTCTCTAGGGGCACCCGATAGGCCATGATTTCCACCGCGCCCTCAACCCGCTCGGTCGGCAAGGTTCCGTTTGCATAAGGCCCAATCGGCAATTGCAGCGATGACATCGCTTCGGAACGATCGGCGGTCGTTTCGGTCAAAGGGGGAAAGGCCAAGTCAAGCGCGCGCGCCTGAGGCGCAAGCCCCCAAAGCACCAGAGTCGCATAGACTACCCCAATCCGGGTAGGCAACACTGTCAGCCCTTCAAGAAACGCCATCATCATGTAAGCCTTTGGAAGAGGCTATCGTTGCCGGTAGTGATATCGCCCGACTGGCCTCATGCCCATCCGCGCATAAAGTGCGCGGGCCGGGCCATTGGCTTCGGTCACCACCAATCCAAGACTATCAGCCCCTTGCGCCCCGGCCCATCCCGCCGCCGCGCGCAGCATATCCTGCGCGGAACCTTGCCGACGCAGGGCAGGCACAACCTCCAGCGCATGCAGCATGGCCTGCTGCCCGTGACAGGCGACAAAGGCCACCCCCGAGGCACGGTCATTGGCCCGCCCGAGGATCACCGCTTTCGCCCCCTCAACCCGCTCCATCACCGCCAGCCGCGCCGGGCCGATCCCAGCATCGGCCCAGATCTGCCGCGCGATCTGCATCGGCGGCCAATGAGGAAAGGTGGTCATCCGGCGGGGACCCTCGCCCAACAGGTCCGCAACAGGCGCGGCATAGGCGATGACGGGGTCAACCACCCGATAACCACGCGCCGCCAAGGCGTCATCCAGCGCGCCATCCCCCGCCCGGATCAAGAACAAAGGATCCGCGCCCATTTCGGCCTCGGCCCGGGTCAGATCATCTTGCAGCCAAGGGGCTTCGACCGTTGCCGCCGAAACCCGCTTGCCCCCACCTTCTCCCTTACGCAAGAGGAACGGGCCGCAAGGCTGCAGCATAGCAGGGGGCCAAGTGGCCTCCATCACTTCGGCCAGAGTTTGCGGATCCATGCTCATCCGAACAACGCGCAGAGCCGGGTCATCGCCTGATCCAGCCGCCCCGGGTCGGTGCCCCGGATCACCAAATTGGTGCCGTAAACCCCATTCGTGTTGAACGGATAGCTGCCCATCTGCAGGTCTGGGAATTCGCCCGCCAGGGCCCCGAAGTCGGCGGCAATCTCGCCCTCGCCCCGGTTCACCCGCAAAGACTGGCTCAGAAGCGGCGCCCCGCCAGTAAGCTTGGGCAGAACACTTGCCACCATGGCCTGAAAAATCGACGGCACGCCGGCCATGACATGGACATTGCCCAAGGTGAAGCCGGGCGCAGTGGAAATCGGGTTTTCAATCAGCGCCGCCCCATCGGGAATACGCGCCATACGCTGCCGCGCCTCATTGAAGGGCAGCCCCTGCCGCTCATAATGCGCGCCCAAAAGGGCCATGGCATCGGCTCGGTGGGTGATCGGCGCGCCAAAGGCCGCAGAGATCGCATCGGCGGTGATGTCATCATGCGTGGGACCGATGCCACCGCTGGTGAACACATTGTCGTAGGCGGCACGCAAGGCATTCACCGCCGCAACGATTGCTGCATGTTCATCGGCCACCACCCGCACCTCGGCCAACCGGATCCCGATCCGCGTCAGTTCCCCGGCCAGATAATGCATATTGCTGTCACGGGTCCGACCGGACAGGATTTCGTCGCCGATGACCAGCATCGCAGCGGTGGGGTTGGACATGACGCGCCTCCTTGGCTTTCATCAGGGTATAGCCCTGCGCCGGGGCAAGGCAAACCCCTCTGGCCAAGAACCGACGCTTGGCCTATCTAGGCGCAGAACCGGAGAAAGACTGATGGACGACACCCGTGGCCGCGTGACCAAAGACGGCATCCGTATCTATGAGGACGCGGATTTTGCCGGCATGCGCACAGCCGGTCGGGTGGCCGCCGAAATTCTCGACATGATGGGCCCGATGGTGGAACCCGGTGTCAGCACCGCTGCGCTGGACGACTTCATCCGTGAAGAGATCGTGCGGCGTGGCGTGGTGTCAGCCACCATCGGTTACAAAGGCTACCAGCACGCGAGCTGTATTTCGGTCAACCATGTGGTCTGCCATGGCATTCCGGGGGCCAAAGTGCTGGCCGATGGTGACATTCTGAACATCGATGTGACGGTGATCGTGGATGGCTGGTTCGGCGACACCAGCCGCATGTATGTGGCAGGCGCCGCCCCGCGCAAAGCCGAACGCCTGATCGAGGTGACCCACGAAGCCCTGATGCGCGGGATTGCGGCCGTGAAGCCCGGGAACACCTTCGGCGACATCGGGTATGCCATTCAGGCCTATGTCGAAGCCAACCGCATGTCGGTTGTGCGCGATTTCTGCGGCCACGGTCTTGGCCGAGTGTTCCACGCGCCGCCGAATGTCCTGCACTATGGCCGCCCCAGCAAGGGCGCGGTACTGGAAGAGGGCATGTTCTTCACCATCGAACCCATGGTGAACCTTGGCCGCCCAGAAACCAAGACCCTGGCCGACGACTGGACGGCGGTCACCCGCGACAAGTCGCTTTCGGCGCAGTTCGAACATTCCATCGGCGTGACCGCGACGGGTTGCGAGATCTTCACCCTCTCGCCTGCAGGTAAATTCTTCTACACCCGCTAAAGCGCCTTTATCCCGCGCATCGAGCCGTTCCGGCACTCTGTGCTTTCATCTTGGTTCAAATACTCCCCGCGGAGCGTTCTGCATTGGCCGCAGGAGCCTCCGGCGGGAGTATTTGAGCCAAGATGAAATGGTGGACCGCTTGGTGTTTTGCAGAGGTCAGTGAAAATCGCGACTGGGAAACAGCGCCTTGGCTTGCTCGCGGGGATGGTATTTGCGCGGGGCGACGGCGCGGCGGGTTTCATCGGCGCGGCCTTCGGTGGGGTCGATGAGATGGCTGCGGCCAAGGCTGGACAGTAGGGGGGAGATGTCTTCGAACTGTTCGGCGATCAGATGGGTGATGGGGCCGTCGCGTTCGATACGTCCGGTGATGCGCAAAAGACGGCCTGCGATCACGGCGCGACGGAAGGTCTCGTAGACACGCGTCCAGACCACCACGTTGGACACCCCGGTTTCATCTTCAAGCGTCAGGAAGATCACGCCTGAGGCAGTGCCGGGGCGTTGGCGGGTGATGACCAGCCCGGCGACACTGACGCGGCCTTTGGCGGTGGGCAGGCGATCATGGGGGGTCAGACCGGGCAGGCGGGGGCGCAACAGTTCCATGGGATGACCACGCAGCGACAGGCGCAGCGCGAGGTAGTCTTCGATCATTTCCTGCCCAAGGGTCATGCCGGGAAGGGTGACCGTGGGTTCCACCCCGCCTTCGCCATCCGCGCCGAAGAGCGGCAGCGGGGCAGGCCCACGCAGCGCCTTGGCGAACCACAGCGCCTCGCGCCGTGTCAGGCCAAGCGGCGTGAAGGCATCAGCTTCGGCCAGACGTTCCAGCACATCGGGGCCGACACCGGCGCGACGCCACAGGCTTTCGACATCCGGGTAGCCATTGCCACGCGCCGCCACGATCCAATCGGCATCTTCCGCCTTGAGACCCTTGATCTGGCGAAAGCCCAAGCGCAGGGCAAGCTGGCCATCGGGGCGGGGTTCCAGCGTACAATCCCATGCCGAATGGTCCACCGAAACGGGCCGCACCTCGACCCCGCGTTCGCGGGCATCGCGCACCAGTTGGGCGGGGGCGTAAAAGCCCATCGGCTGACTGTTCAAGAGCGCGCAGGTGAAGGCCGCCTGATGATGGCGTTTCAGCCAGGCCGAGATATAGACCAGCCGGGCAAAGCTGGCCGCGTGACTTTCGGGAAAGCCATAGCTGCCAAAGCCTTCGATCTGGGCAAAGCAGCGTGCGGCAAAATCGGCCTGATAGCCGCGTTCCAGCATGCCCGAGATGAACCTATCCCGAAAGCCGCCGATGGTGCCCATGCGTTTGAAGGTAGCGAGGGATCGGCGCAGCCGGTCTGCCTCGGCCGGGGTAAAGCCTGCGGCAACCACGGCAATCTGCATGGCCTGTTCCTGGAACAAGGGCACGCCATAGGTTCGGCCCAAGACCTCCATCATGGCGGGGCCCAGATCCTCTACCGGTTCCTTGCCCTGACGGCGGTTGATGAAGGGATGCACCATGCCGCCCTGAATGGGGCCGGGCCGCACAATGGCGACCTCGCAGACCAGATCGTAAAAGGCGCGCGGCCGCATACGGGGCAAAAAGTTCAGCTGCGCCCGGCTTTCCACCTGAAAGACCCCGATGGCATCGGCGCGGCAGAGCATGTCGTAAACGGCGGGGTCTTCGGCCGGGACATTGGCCAGCGTCAGACCAAGACCCCGATGCTGCGCCAAAAGGTCAAACGCCTTGCGGATGCAGGTCAGCATCCCCAAGGCCAGAATATCCACCTTCAACAGCCCCAGCGCGTCGATGTCGTCCTTGTCCCATTCGATGATGGTGCGATCCTCCATCGCGGCGTTCTCGATGGGGCAAAGCTCATCCAGCCGCCCTTGGGTAATGACAAAGCCGCCGACATGCTGCGACAGGTGGCGCGGAAAGCCGATGATGTCGCCGATCAGTTCCAGCGCAAGCATCACGCGGCGGTCCGCAGGATCAAGCCCCGCGTCACGGACCCGGTCTGCCGAGGGGGCCGAAGAGGACCAGCCCCAGATCTGCCCCGCGAGCCGCGCGATCATATCTTGGGACAGGCCCATGGCCTTACCCACCTCGCGGATCGCCGCGCGGCTGCGGAAGTGGATAACCACCGCCGTCAGCCCCGCGCGGTCACGGCCATAGCGGGCATAAATCCACTGGATCACCTCTTCGCGCCGTTCATGTTCAAAATCGACGTCGATATCAGGCGGCTCGCCACGTTCTTTACTAATGAAGCGTTCGAAGATCAGGGTGATGCTTTCGGGCGGTACCTCAGTGATGCCAAGAAGATAGCAGACCACGGAATTGGCCGCCGAGCCGCGCCCTTGGCACAGGATCCCGCGTGAGCGGGCGAATTGCACGATGTCATGCACGGTGAGGAAATAGGGGGCATAATCCACCTCGCGGATCAGGGTCAGTTCCTTGTCGACGCGGGCGATGATCTTGGGGGGCGCACCTTGGGGATAGCGCCACAACAGGC